>Ga0123356_10000279_pt1 | contig 58981 bp, 51 predicted proteins | sample TergutEmb28metaG_2_FD_92546 | JGI IMG/M metagenome (GOLD analysis project Ga0123356, IMG submission 92546) | Embiratermes neotenicus P3 segment gut microbial communities from Petit-Saut dam, French Guiana - Emb289 P3 | ecosystem: Host-associated > Arthropoda: Insects > Digestive system > Gut ...
CCCTGCGGTGAAGACAAATGGACTTTGGATATGATGGCAGCAGAAGACGGGAAATATTTTAATACAATCCAGCTGATTGCCAAAGTCATCTGAGTATAAACATTTTCTTAATAATAAGGATATTTATAAAGATGAAGATACGAAAAGAATACACTTGCCCTTTAGAAATTGTCCATGATTTCATAAAAGGAAAATGGAAAACTATTATTGTATTTCAATTGAGTTTTGGCAATACATCATTATCGAAATTAAAACGTGATATAACCGGCATTAGTGAAAAAATGTTACTGCAGCAGCTTAAAGAATTAAAAAAATACGGAATGGTGGATAAGATCAGCGGCATTGGCTATCCGCTGCATGTTGAGTATTTTCTTACAGAACGCGGAAAAAAAATAGCGAACGCTGTTTACTTGATGCAGGAAATTGGTATTGAATACATGGTAGAACATGGTCATACAGACTGGCTTGATCGCAAGGGAATAAAGTACAAGAAAGATTAAATACTAAAAAATATTTTTACATATTACCCGCCGGGTTTGATCTATATACCCACCAATTAGTTTGTACTAACAAAATAGTAAGTAATTTACAACTTTATTGAATAAGTTATTATTTTAATAACAAATATTTAAGGAGTTGTTACTTATGAAAAAGAACATTTTCCGGATTGGAATAGTTTTGACTATTCTGATAACATTCATTTCTGCTTGTGCCACAAGCAGTTCAGGCGGAAGAAGCGGTTCTGTCGATTTTGCTTTAGTAATAATCGATGTGCAAAATGATTATTTTGAAGGAGGCAGTCATACGCTTCACAATCCTTTAGGAGCATTAAACAATGCAGAGAAAATCCTGAATCAATTTCGAACAAGAAGTTTACCGGTTATTCATGTTCAACATGTAAATCCAAAAGGTGCAGGCTTTTTTGAACTGGACACATGGGGTGTTCAAATACATGAAAAGTTAACTCCGCTTGGCAATGAGCCTGTTGTTGTAAAACATCAAATCAGCAGTTTTGCAGGAACTGAACTTGCAGATATCTTAAAAGAAAGAGGCATAAACAGATTGATAATTTGCGGAATGCAAACTAATATTTGTGTGGAGACAACATCAAAAGATGCTAAAGCAAGAGGGTTTTCCATTGTAGTACTGGAAGATGCTTGTGCAGCACGTAGTATCGAAATACATAATAATGCAATAGAAACATTACGCAGAGATTATGCCTCAATAACAAGAACCGCCAGATTTAGGTTTTAATTAATTTTTTATACATACATGTTATACTGTATATTGATGGTATGACATGTATGTATAAAGTTAGAATGTTCCTTGAAATATTAAAAATGATATTATATACTGGAATTCTTTAATGAATACGGAACTTTATTTTTTGATGCAGGCGGAATGAAAAGATCAATACCATTTTTAGTATAAAGGCAGGGAATATAAAAAGATGAAAATATTTGATATGAATTTTAATCGAAGGTTAGAAGATCAACTGGAATTCATTATTGAAATTGATAAAGCAAAAAATATTTTAAGAAAAACAAAATTGTTTGACGGAAACCGCTTTGAAAATGATGCAGAACATTCCTGGACAATATGTATTATGGCATTATTATTAAGAGAATATTCAAATTTTTCTGTAAACATTGAAAAAGTAATAATAATGTTATTGTTACACGATATAGTAGAAATAGACGCAGGAGATACATTTTTATATTTTAAAGATAAAGATAATGTACATGATAAAGAAAGAAAAGCAGCGGAAAGAATATTTGGATTATTGGAAAATGATCAAAAAGAATATTTTATTAATATATGGAATGAGTTTGAAGAAAAAGAAACAAACGAAGCAAAATTTGCCGTTGTTTTTGACAGATTAGAACCAATGTTGCAAAATTATATTAATGAAGGGTATACCTGGAAAAAACATAATATAACATATGATATGGTTATAGAAAATAACCAACATATAAAAAATGGTTCAAAGGAAATCTGGGAATTTGCATTGAAATTATTAGACAAGGCAGTGGAAAAAGGGTATTTAACAAAATGATGGATAGTTTTTTGAATGATAAAAAAGCAAAAATGTTCATTTTTAAATTCTATTATGATATAATCTTATCTACCTTATTTAAATAGTTAAATTTTATCGGAGGATCAATTAAATGAAAACAATCTTAAAATCAATGAAAATGTCTAAATACAAAATTCCCGGGGATAAGATCAATATATTCGAAGATATTATTCAAAAATATGAAGCATTGAATGCACCTTCCTTAGGCAGTGAATGTGATGAGGAATTCAGTATAGCAATGGAAAAACATCTTACCAAAGAACAACGCTTCCGGTTATTTGAACAAAACGGATCTTGCAAGGGTACTAGCAGCGATAAAGAGCGCAATGCATTCGCATTTGAACATGCAGGTAAAACTCTTGCTGAAAGACTGGAGATATTTAATAAAGTCTCCGGCAGAAATGCAGTTTTAAATGAAAAAGATAATACAATCACTTTTAATTTTGCCTGCACGCATGGGTATTACAAACGAGTGAATGAAGGAAAGTATCTTTCTCTGCCAAAATCAATTAAATCATACTTTGAAAGATGTGCAGGCGGCAGATTGTATGGATACGAAAAAGCATTGGGGATAAAACTGAAGATCAAATCAGTTGATATTTCTCCGCTTAAAAAAAACATGAAAAACCCTGTTGTGTTTACATTTGAGATAATCAAATAAATTATCAATGAGTTCACAACACGGCGGAACAGTAACATTAAAACCAATAAACGAAGTTGCTGTATTCCTGAAAAAACTGATACCGGCGAACATACCTGAAGTTTATGCACTGAAACCAATATTTAAGAAAGTTGCAAGCGAAGAAAACATACGAAAAGGTGTAATTGCCTTCAGGAATTTTTTATATACATTATGTGACTTTTTAATATCAGACGGGCATTTATATGCTAAACCGCCGAAAAGTCCCAAGAGCATGGACGATTATCCTTTTTTACATAATGTTACAAACCTGTTAGTTGACATTGGTTATCACAGCAAGCTGGCCAAAAGCAGCAATTCATTGATAATAACAGAAATACCCTCATGTACTGCCGCAGCTGACGATAATAAAAAAATAAAAACGCCAAGAATTTCTGTTTCCAGTCTGATTGAATGCTTGCGGTTTTTAACCCTTTGCGGTTTTGTCTTTAAGGGTATTGACTTAGAAGCAAAAGCTTTTGATATTTCAAAATTACAATTGTTAGAGGTATCATATCCTAATAATCCCATCATGCTGATTGGGTTAAAAGCCATGTCGATTGCCGATATGGAATTGCGAAAGAGCAGAAGGTATTGGAATGATAATTATTTTTTACGATGCGATTACAGGTTAATGAAAGCAGAAGATACAGACATACTTGATATTTTAAAAGATTTTTTACATCCTTTACCCAAAAAACTTCAAAAGTTCGCTTTAAATTTACATCAGCGTTACACAGTTATGGGAATGACTTGTGTAATAAATCCAAGGGATGTTAATTTTGCTTATGCGCAAACGGCACTTAAATCAACTTCCTTAAGCTCGAAGACCGAAGGAAGTTTTGCGCATATAAAAGAAAGCTGGCGAACTTTATCCTCACAACATATATACTCCCGAAGGGTATGGGGATTTTCCTTATCCTTAAAAGAAGGTTACTGCTTGATTATAAGAGCTAAAAAAACTGATATGTATGCTGATGTTATCAAAGAATTCCCTTTATCATTACAGAAAATAATTGCAAGAGGATATGGCTGTGACAGAAAGCTGCGAAATGAGCGCTGTCAGGGCGGCTGTCAGGGGATTCGCATACCTTTAGATGACTCAATATTAAATATTAGCAGTCACATTGAATCTTGGCTTGATAATGAAGTGATGTATTTACGAAAAAATAAATAATCTTATGGAATTCAATAATGATTCAATATTAATTGTGCGTTTCGGCTGCAATTTTAGCGGAATTGGACTATTCAAATTTGTATGACTTTTGCGGTATAATAAGCTGGTCTTATAAAACAGTAAAGGGATAAAAACAATAAATATGTTGGGCGATTATATTGTTAAACATTTTAACGATGAAGAAGCTTTGCAGAAACAATCAGATTATCCAAAATACGATTTACACAGGGAACAGCACCAGATTTATTTTGCCGAGTTTCAAAAGTTGAAAAATGAATTTATTGAAAATGGACATTCAATGGAGTTTACGCTTCATCTGAACAATTCCGTAATTGGCTGGATTGTTAAGCATATTAAAACTGTCGATAATGAATTTGGCAAATACTATAATTCAAATAAGTGAGGTCTGTTATTTTGTCGGAATTAAAACCAAAGTATATTTCTCAATCAAAAACCGAGCAAGTTCAAATTGTTATGTCAGTAGATATAAACGGAAAAGGCCGTTTATTCGGCGGCCGATTAGCTGAATGGATAGATATAGTAGCCGCAGTAGTGGCAAGACGGCACTCTGGCCGGGAAGTAACCACAGTATCTATCGACAATCTGCATTTCAAAGCGCCAGCATATATCAACGATACAGTAGTTTTGATTGGCAGCGTAACCTATGTCGGAAAAACCTCCATTGAGGTGAAAGTTGATACATACGCAGAAAATTTAACTGGTGAACGCAAAATGATAAACAAGGCATATGTTGTACTGGTTGCACTTGATGAAAATGAAAAACCCGTTTCAGTACCCCCTCTGGTAATAGAAAATGAACAGCAAAAGGAAGAATGGGAAGCAGGAGAAAAACGGCGGCTCTTACAAATAAGTAACAATAAAATATTTGAATAGGAAGATATGTAGAATAAAAGTATGGGTGCTGATAAATCAATTTGGAAACAATCCCAGGAATTTATTTTGGATTGTTTCAAGCGATAATGCCGCTTATTAGATATGTTTAATGATTCAATATTAATCTTACGTTAAGTGTGGCCGAGCCTGTCAGTTTCAATTGAATATACCATTAATTAAATGATGATTATAAAAAATGAACCCATTATTCTATTTCCATTCTTATTATATTTTCCATATAACTTATATATTCTTTTATGTCATTTTGTCTATTTATGATTTTATTGAAATTCCATTTTTCTGCTTCTTCTATTAAGTTTTTCCATATTTCATATTTTTCTTTCACCCATTTTGCAGATACAGTTTTATTACCTATCTTGTTATTTAATAATGTATAGATAATTCTGCAAATATTTAAAACAATATATGCTTGATTTTGTCCTTTTTTCAACCAGTCATTATCATTAATTTTTGGATTCCATTCTTTGTAAAAATCATTAATACAACATTTTTTTATTTCTTCTATACTAATATTATAGTTAATTATTTCCTTAAAATCTTTTCCATATATTGTTTTCCCATAATTTAATAACAAATAATTATTTATTAGCCATTCGTTTCCATAACCAGCTTTTTCATAAAATTTTCCATTATAATAAGGACGGGGTATATTTGGAATACTTTTTTCATTGAACATAAATAATGGTGTATACGATACTTCAAGCCTATTTCCCCATAAATTATTTATTTTAATAATTTCCTTATGTAAAATTTCTATATTTTTAATTTCAATTTTATTCAATAATGTTTTTGTTATTACAATTAAATCAATATCGCTGCTATTTTCATCAAAACCGCCATATATTAAAGAGCCAAATAAATATATTCCAACAATATTTTCACATTTTTCCAGCAATTTATCTTTAAATACATTTATAAATTCGTATATTTTATTCATATAATATTATAAAATATTATTCAATATAATTATGAACATTTTTGATCATCTTAGCCCGCTATGTCACATAACATGTGATTAACGCCGACTTCTTCCTCACCCCAGGTTCCGGAAATTGCCAGGCAGGCATACACCATTATATACAATTAATAAATTCACATGATTCATTTTGTGTTTCAAACTCTATTGTAATATGCTGTATCCCTTCTTCTTTTAATAATGCCCTTATTTTATTTTTTAACTCTGCTAATTCTTCCATCGATACAGATTTTTCTAATTTTACATGAATAGTTAATACATTATACTCTTCGTCTAATGACCAAATATGCAGATCATGGATATTTAGTATATTTTCAATTTGCTTTATTCCTTCAATAATGTGCTCTTGTTTTAATTCACGAGGCGTTCCCTGTAAAATTATAGGAAGTATTTGCCTGAATATTCTAATTACATTATACAATACAAATAAAGAAATTATTATTGATAATATTGGATCAAAAATAGTTAATCCTGTAAAATAAATTAAAATTGAACCAATTAAAACCGCGCCCCAGCCTAAAACATCTTCAAGTAAATGCAGGGAAACAACTTTCTCATTTATTGTTTTACCTTTTCTGGTTCTTAAAACTGCCGCTCCATTTACTGCTATACCAACGATTGATAAAATAAACATGCCTATTGCATTTGTTTCCTGCGGCTCAAAGATACGAGGAATTGCCTCTAATAAAATAAAGATACTTCCAACAATAAGCACAACAGCGGTTATTATTGCTCCCAGTAATGAAAAACGTTTATATCCATAACTATATAATTTATTTCCTTTCTTTTTTGACAATTTTTGAAAATACCAGGACAGCCCAAGCGACAAACTATCCCCAAAATCATGAATAGCATCAGAAATAATTGCTATACTATTTGTTAATATTCCGCCAACAAGTTCAATTACCGTAAATGACAAATTAAGAAAAAATGCAATTCCAATATTACTGGCGCTATCGTGCGAATGGTTATGTCCATGATTATGAGAATGACCCATTATATCCTCCAGGAGAAACTCATCTTAAATATTTTTGATTTCTCCATCGGCGGCGTTTTATTATTTCTCGGGTAATGCCTTCATTTTTTCTTTGAGTTCCAAAAGCATCACATCGGCGCTGGCGTCGGATTTTTCCAGTTCCTTAAAGCGTTTTTCCAGGTTGTTGTTGCTGGTAAAATCATGCAGTTCCTTGCTTGCATCCGCCATGGCTTCCATTTCATCCACTTTTGCAGCCATGCGATCGAAGGCGTCAAAAGCGCTGCGGTTGCCTGATACGCTGGAAATTGTATACTGAATTTTCTGCTGGGCTTCAGCGCGTTTTGCGCGGGCGATAAGCAGGTTCTTTTTGCGCTGGGCTTCTTCAATTTTATTCTGCAGTTCCCTCAAACTTTCTTTTAAGTGATCAACCGAATTTTTTTGGACTTCCCATTGTTTCTGATACTCGGCGGATGCATTGTCGTATTCCTGTTTGCGCAGAAGGGCTTCCTTGGCAAGATCATCCTTGCCGGCGGTAACTGCAAGCATCGCTTTTCGTTCCCAATCTTTGGATTGCGCAATCTGATTATCTTTTTCACGTTCCAGTTTTTTTTCGTCCGCAATTGCCATGGCAACCGCTTTCTTGGATTCGATTAACTGTTCGTTCATTTCGATGATAAGCTGGTTTAACATTTTTTCCGGCTTTTCAGCTTTGCCGATTAATGCGTTTGCATTTGCGGCGATAAGGGTTTTTAATCTTGCAAAGAATCCCATGTCATGCTCCTCCGGCTTTTTTAGAGGGCGATTTATCCCTGTATTTGGAAAGTACCGGATAATGTTCGGTTAATGCGAGGCTGAATGAATCCAATACTGCGCGGAAATCTTCATAATCCATCGTGCCGTAATGCAGGGTATCGATTAATACGATCTTGCCGTTATCAATCGCGTAAGCACCGTGTATTACATCCGATGCGTTGAGTTCAAGCAGTTTTGTGTATAATTCCAGAATATTTTTTCCGGGAACATCCATAATCTCGGCTCTGATAATAACCATGGGTTCGGCCTGCATAACCGCAACGCCCTGCAAAGAACGATCCTCATCATCCAGCAGCCAGATATTATTATCGATCTGCTCATAAGTAAGCATTAGATCGATAAGATACTGCTCAATTTTACTTTCTGCCATAATTCAATCCTTATCCCAATAAAACCTGACCGGCTTCGTCAATAGCTAAAATACTTTTACATTCCGAACAGCGAAAACGTCCGGCCTTAACTGCTTTCAATTTTTTATAGCAAATCGGGCAGGATACAACTTTCGGGAAAACAGACGGTTTATCGCGTGTCTGATCTGTATTAAAAAAATGAATAGAATCATCAAGGCTGTCCTTGATATTAAAGAACTGTGAAAAACCGAGGAGCTGAAAAACCTCGTAAACTTTCGGCTGGATATCCAGCAAGACAAGATCGCCGCCCTGCGGCTTAACCGCTTTCAGAAATGTTGTAAATGAACCTATACCTGTAGATGAAACATAATTTAAGCTGCCGCATTGAAAAATCAATCTGACAAACCCGCCTTCAATGGCTTTTTGGACACGCTTCTGGAAAAAATTAGAATTATAAGTATCGATGTACCCAGTTAAGGTCAACATGAGACATCTGGGTGCGTCATCGACTTTGTCGAGTCTGATTTTGAGACTGTCGTCCTTCTCGTCATCAAACCCAGGGACAATATCATTGTTAGCCATGTCACTTCCTTTTAAAATCGTTCCTCCGCAGAATGCAAAGAGAACACCTCATTCTGATCATACAATTTTTTGAAATTTATGTCAACTCGCCCGGTGTTTTAGCGCTAGGCGCCTACGCTACATGTAGTGTATATTAGTTTAAAACCTACAGTACAAGTAGCGTAGGTAACCAACAATTGATATAATTATACATGTTTTTACATGATATCAAGATTATTCTTAGCAGAGTATCGGAAGGCGGCAATGCAGGCGCGGTCTGCAGAGCTATGAAAAATATGGGACTGTCGGAACTCAGGCTGGCCGGCCCTCAACCTCTTGTTCTGGAAAAAGTTTTTACAATGGCGGTCAACGCCTGGGATGTATGGGAAAACGCCCGAATTTACAATAACCTTGCAGATGCAACTGCCGATTGCTCCATTGTTGTGGGCACAACCCGCCGCCGGGGACAAAACCGAAAAAGCATTTCTATGACTCCGCGCGAACTTGCATTATGGCTTTCAGAGCGTCCGGCTCCTGCGGCTGTTGTTTTCGGCAACGAACGTACCGGCCTTGAAGACGCCGAACTGCAACTGTGCAATTTTGCATCTCATATACCGGTTTCGGAGGCGCATCCCTCCCTCAATCTTTCTCATGCTGTCCTGCTCTATGCCTATGAACTTTTTCTGGTTATGGAGCAGCAGCTTCCTGTTAAAGGAAACTGGACTGCCATGAATCAGGCGGAAATTCAATCACTCGTCGGCTCGCTGTCCTATCCAAAAAGAGAAGAGCCTGTCCGGTTTTTGCAGGATGTCATTTCCCGGGCCGGCTTATCGCAAAGTGAAGGGAAACGTTTTAAAGAAATAATTCAAAAAGCAGACCGGCTTGCAGAGCCTAAAAACTGACAATTATCAATATAAATGATATAATGCCTCTAACAGGAGAAAATAATGGCGGAAATTCTTGATATAGAAACAAAGAAAAAATTAATCGAAGAAAACTGGAAATTGGGTGAACTTTCTGAAGTGCCGTTTGTTATAGAAGTAGGACCAATGCATATGGCTACAAAGAAATTTTATAATAATCCGGACGCAGAGATTGAATGGGCGGAGGAACATTCCAGAAAAAGGGAAGGCGTATACGATTATGGTTTTCCTAACATTAAGCCAAACCAGGGAATCAATATAATTGCAGGCGCATTTGGCTGCGAGTGCAGGCCCAACGACGAAGCCGACCCCTGGGTTGACTGCATTATCCGCGAGGAAAATGTTGATGATGTTTTTAAATTAAAGGTTCCTGATCCGGTTAATAATCCTTATTTTGAGCAGGCGTGGAAACATGTCGAAGCGCTGCAGAAAAAATCCAAAATTCCGTTAAGGGTTATAAATGTTCCATCCCCGCTTGTAACAGCTTCTCTTATATGGGAGTACACTTCATTTATAGAAGCCACCTTGGTTTATCCTGATGAAGTTCACGCGCTTATGGAAAAAATTACCGAAGCGACAATCGGTTATATCCGTGAAATGTTAAAGCGCATAACAAATCTGTATGGGGTAAGCCATGAATTCTGGTATGTGCCGAAGGAGACTGGCATTCGCGTAAGCGACGATACGGCTGCGCTCCTCTCCCCCAATCTTTACCGCGAGTTCGGCGTAAAATACAATTCAATGATTTCAAAAGAATTTGGAGGTATTGTGGTTCATTCCTGCGGAGATGTATCCAATGTCGCAGAGGCAATGATGGAAATTCCCGGGCTGCGCGGCCTTGATTTTACCATTCCGCAGGTGCAGAACTGGGAAAAAGTCCGCGATGCAGTATCCGGTAAAACTGTTTTGGCGCTGCGTCATTTTTATTGGGATCATTTGGATGACGGCTTGTCAAGCGTTACTGATTTGGCGGAATATTCCAGAAAGCTTGTTGATTTCTTCGGGCATAAGGGCCTTTTTATACAGACTTCCACGCCCACGCCGGAAGAAGCAGTTGAGTTAGGTGAAAGACTGCACATGATATTGTCACGGTGATGTCATGCAGAAAAATATAAAGACAAAAATAATTTACGGGGAGTAAAAAATGAAAAATGCAAAATTAACATTAACGGCGCTCTTTGTTATTACAATGATAGCGTTTTTTGCCTGTGCATCGGGGCCAAAGGCAAAAGTCGTCGAACTTGAAAACAAGGGAACGGGAATGCGTATTTCCGCTCCAAGATGGATATCCACTTATGTCGAGCACGGAATTAACAGATTACAGTCGCAGTCCGAATACAGGGACAAGTACTGCATAGTCGGCGAAGAAACCGGAGTAAACAAACAGTTTGTGCTGGCATGGGCGGATCATTTCAACGCACAGCAGCGTATCGGCGCAATGCTGCGCACGACCATTTCAACAAATTACAATGCAAAAGTACAGGGCTTGGCGCAGACAAGCGGCCTTGCCGGCACAACTCCTTCTGCGGGCACATATCAGCAGGAAATAGACAATATTATTAACACTGTTATTAATGTCAGCTATTCAGGTGCCCAGCGTGAATCGGACTGGTGGAGCCTGCGCCGCCGCTACGATCCTGACAAGAAGGATGCTTACACTGACGAATACACAGCCTATGTGCTTTATACAATTCCTAAATCCCAGCTTGATGTACAGGTTGCGCGCGCGCTTGAAACTACTGTGGACAGGGACTCTGCGTTATACGACATTACAATTGAGATGGCGCGGCAGATTCTTCAGGATGGCATTACCAACTGGGGCGCAGAATAATTGCGCGGTAATTTATAGAGTTGTTTGTAAACTGATGTTTTCGGACAACTCTATTGTTTTTTCATATTCGGACATTTACATGCGCTTCCCTGCGCGCCGCAATTTGTTTTTGAACCGCTCTTAGAATGATATTCCTGACATGCTTTGCAATCACCGTGACGGCTGCAGGTATACGGACATTTACACGATTTATTAATTTGATCTGACATTTCCACCTCCATTTACAGGACACTGAAGCTTATCAAAATCGCCTTGACAAAACTACTATACTGTGATTAAGTAGTAACAGTTTGTAAATTTAATTTACGCCATTATACCGGCGTAAACAGTCACAGGAATTTTTTTATGCGCCGATTCGAAGTAGTGTCCCCGTTTGGTCCGGCAGGTGATCAGAATGAAGCAATTTCCGCGCTTGCAAACGGCATAAAGGCCGGCAGCAAATATCAAACACTGCAGGGCGTCACAGGTTCCGGCAAAACTTTTACCATGGCAAAAATTATCGAGGCTGTGCAAATGCCTACGCTGATTGTAAGCCATAACAAAACGCTTGCCGCGCAGCTCTACCGTGAGTTCAAGGGGTTCTTCCCGGATAACGCAGTTGAATATTTTGTTTCTTACTATGACTATTATCAGCCTGAAGCGTATGTTGCAAGCCGTGATCTTTATATCGAAAAAGATTCATCTGTAAATGCCGAGATTGAACGCATGCGTCTCTCTGCGGCAAGAAGCATGATGGAACGCGAAGACGTTATCATCGTTGCCACAGTCTCCTGTATCTACGGCATGGTAACACCCGATGTTTACAGAAAAATGACAGCCACTTTTTCAAAGGGTGAAATTGTCGATGTAGATTCGCTAATCCGCCGCTTTGTTGAATTACAATATGAACGCAACGACGCTGTTCTTGAACGCGGCCGTTTCCGCAGGCGCGGCGATACGCTGGAGATTTATCCTGCTTACATGGAAGAAGCCTACCGCGTGGATCTTGACTGGGATCGCGTTGAGCGCATCCGCCGTTTCAATCCTGTGTCAGGTGAAATGCTTGAAGAGCTCGACCGCGCGCTTATCTATCCTGCCAAGCAATTTGTAATGCCCGGCGATATGGTGCAGAACTCGATGGACACAATCAGGCTGGAATTAAAAGACCGCCTTGAGTATTTTAAAAATAAGGGCAAAATAATTGAAGCCGAACGCCTTAAAACCCGCGTTGAATATGATATTGAAATGCTGACTGAAATGGGTTATTGCCCCGGCATAGAAAATTACTCCGCTATTTTGGCAGGACGCAAACCCGGCGATTCTCCCGACACACTGGTCGATTATCTTCCAAAAGAGCACCTGACATTTATTGATGAAAGTCACGTAACCCTGCCGCAGCTTGGTGCAATGTACGCGGGAGACAGAAGCCGCAAACAGAGCCTTGTTGATTATGGTTTCCGCCTGCCCTGCGCACTTGATAACAGGCCTCTTCGTTATGATGAATTCACCGAAAGGCTTGATAAAACTGTTTTTGTTTCGGCCACACCGGGTAAAACGGAAATTGAACAATCGGCGCAGATTGTACAGCAATTGATACGGCCAACCGGACTTCTTGATCCTGAAATTGAAGTGCGTCCAAGCGAAGGCCAAATGGAAGACATTTACAGCGAAGTGCAAAAACGTATCAGGGCAGGAGAGCGTTCGCTTATTCTTACCCTGACAAAAAAAATGGCGGAGGATCTTACTGACTATCTGTCCGGACTTGGTTTAAAGGTACGCTATATTCACAGTGAAATCGAAACAATTGAACGTGTAGAAATTCTCACGCAGCTTCGTCAGGGCAGCTTTGACATCCTTGTGGGAATAAACCTGCTGCGTGAAGGTATTGATTTGCCCGAAGTTTCGTTTATAGCCATTCTTGACGCGGATAAAATCGGGTTTTTACGCTCGCTTACAAGTCTTGTACAGATAATAGGACGCGCTGCACGTAACGCCGCAGGAAAAGTCATCATGTACGCCGACAGAATGAGCGATGCGATGGAAAAGGCAATCGCAGAAACCAACCGCAGGCGTGAAGCGCAGATTGCGTATAACAAAAAACACGGCATCACCCCTGAAACAGTCAAAAAAGCAATCGCAGAAATATTAACACGCCATATCGAGGAAGCGGACGAAGCGGCGGGAACAACAATCGAAGTGCTGAAAAAATCATTTAATGCGCTGATACCTGCCCAGCGTAAACAGCTTATAAAAGCGCTTGAAAGCGAAATGGTTGAATATGCCAAAAATCTTGAATTTGAACAGGCCGCTGCAGTCAGGGATGAGATTTCAAGAATTAAAGAAGGTATTTTCTAACAGCAGCCGGTTATTCTATTCCTGCTCCGCGCATAAGAGCGGCAAGATATGAATCGGAGTTAAATGTATTGGTGCTTCTTTCCAGCAGTCTGAACCAGCCGTGGTCGTCCCATAAAATACATGGAATACCATATTCTCTTGCAGAGCTTACATAAAACTCGGCCCATGCATCTCTTATAGGTCCGTCTTTCTCCCTGCGCGAGCCGAACTCGCCCATTATAACAGGAATGCCCTTACTCACAAAGGCATTGTAGGCCCGTATCATTACTGTTGTAATGTCTGAGGCTCTGGGTTCCCATGTAGGATCGCCGGGGACTTCATGCGCATATAAAAACGGAGCGTATGAATGTATGGAAACAATAATCTTGTTAGGTGCAATGTCTGCAGGCACTGTTAATCCGTTTATGGCCACTTGTTCCGCCGAGGCGGCATAGGTATTTACCATTAATATTCTTTTGTCATTATTGCCGCCGCTTGCCCTTACAGTATCGACAAAGAGCTGGTAGTGCTTGTTAAGATTCGCGCGTTCTTCATTATTGCCGCCGGTCCATTGGTGAGCAGCTCCTATTGTTCTTGGCTCGTTTAACGCTTCAAAAATAAGCTTTTCGTTGTAATTCTGAAATTGAACTGCAATCTGCTCCCATAACCTGCCAAACCTTGCCAATGAGATATTAACATTGCCATCGGTATATTTAAAAATTTCTTCATCGTGATGCGAATTAATGAATATATACATATCGTTCGCTTCAGCCCAGTTTACAACTTCCGTAACTCTTTTTAACCAGTCTTCGCGGATTATAAAATCTTTGTTTACGGCCTTGTACCATGTCACAGGTATTCTTATCGCATTAAAACCGGCATTCTTAATTGTATCGATGTTTGCCTTTGTGGTTACACGGCCAACCCATGCCGCTTCCATTTCGGGAACCGTGGTGTTGGCATAAACTCCGCCGCCCAGCCAGTTAAATCCTACAGCGCTGTTACCGTGGGCGTCAAACGTGTTGCCCAAATTCCAGCCTACCTTTATCTGAGACGTTAATTCAACCGCCGTTATATCGTTAAACGGCTGAAGAGTATCATGGCCGGGTGTTATAACATAATCGCGTACCTCACCCTCATACCCGGGGCCGGGAGGCAGCTCTGTGCAGGAAGAAAAAAACAAGCCTGCAATGACAATCGCAATAATAGAAACAGATAATCGTCTGTGGAATTTAACCTGTAACATATTGTCCTCCAGTATTTTTTTATAGAAGCTGTTCGTAAACAGAAATTTCCTGATAACTTTATTATTGTTTTTTTTCTTCGCAGTAGACTTTACTTTTTTCCATTTCTTCCAAAAGGGTTTTTATACGCTCTTGTACACGGTCAATCTGTCCTTCTGTAATATCATTGCGGCATTCAGACAGCTCTTTCATGGTTTTAAATAGTGTATCCTGCAATTCCAAAACGTTCTGAATTTTTTCCCACACCATTTTTTGCAGATTATTGCTGTAATTTAAAAGTTCTGCGGATTGTTTTTCCAGTTTTCTCTTTTGCGTTTCAACCAGCAAATGCATCTCTACCCGCTTTAATAAAAGCATAGGCTGGAATGGTTTTGTTATATAATCAACCGCACCAAGATTAAGTCCCATAAGTTCATCATCCGCTTCTGTTTTTCCGGTTAGGAAGATTACAGGTATATCTTTTGTATCCTGCCTGAATTTTAAAACCTTGATAACTTCATAACCGTTCAGTTCCGGCATATCAATATCAAGAACAATAATTTCCGGAGTATTTGTCTGCAGTAATTCAAAAAGTTTTACAGCGGAGGGAGCTGTAGCGACACGAAAATTCATGGACAAAACATTTTTCCCGCTTTGCAAGGTCGCAGGATTATCATCAACTAAAAAAACCAGTTTTTTTTCGTTTTCCTTTTTTTCGTTTTCCATTTTCTCCCGCCGTTTATGATATGATTATCATTTTATTCAGTATTTGTAAAGCCTTATTGTATTCTGTCATCAATATTTCGCCGGATATTTGCTCCATTACCTGTTTTGTGCCGGAATCCAGCGGTTTTCGGCTAATTTCTTCTACAACACTTTCAATTTTAAGCGCATCTTTGGATTTTAACGCTTCGGCAAGATCCAAAAACAACGAAAGGTATTTGCCGAATGCAGCAGAACTGAAATCGTTTTCATTCGCGCCGGCGAAGGATTCCAGGGTATTATCAATATCGATCTTTAATTCTGATAATTGCTCTGTAAAAGCCGGCAGATTTTCATTTATATAATTTATGTCTTCTTTATTACAGGCGGCTTCAAGCGCGGCGGCCTCTGCAGAATTTTCTTTGGCTCCCAGGGTTGCAAGAGCGCTTTTTAGAGCATGAACATTTGATTTTAATACCTGCAAAGATGATTTATCAGGCTTATCAGGCTGTGTTTTTAAAAACTGCAATTTTTCAATTAAATCCCTGCTAAACACAGACAGCACTTTAAAATAATATTCCAATGTGCCGCCGGTATTTTTAATGCCCTGTATAACATCAACGCCGGGAATAACAGGGATTTGTTCATCGCCAGCGGTTTTTTCGCTTTTTGTTAGCTGCTCTTTTTCCGTACTTGAAAGCCATCTTTCCATAATTTCATCAAGTTTGGAAATATCAATAGGTTTTGCAAGAAAATCATCCAAACCTTTTTCCAGGAACATTTCACGCATGCCTACAACGGCATTTGCAGTTAACATTATTACCGGAAGCCGTTTTGCCTGCAAACCGTTCTTAACCTGCTCTTTTTCCCAGGCGCGAATACGCACAGTTGTTTCAATGCCGTCCATTAAAGGCATCAGGTGATCCATAAAAACAAGATCATATTTATTTTGTTTTACAAGCTCAATTGCCCTTTCGCCGCTTTGGCAGGTATCAATCTTTGCCTTATACGGCCGCAGTAAACCTTCGGCAACTTTCAGGTTTGTCGGGATATCATCCACTACAAGTATTCTTGCATGCAGATGAGCAGTTTCTTTTTTATAGATAGTGTTATCTGTAATTTCGCCGGTGTTTATATCCTGCGGTATTATTACAGTAAAAGTACTGCCTGCCCCGTATTCGCTTTCAACTTTAATTTCTCCGTCCATTGAATGACAAAGGCGTTTTGTTATTGCAAGCCCCAGGCCCGTTCCTTCTATACTTTGATTCTTGTCTACATCAACTCTTGCAAATTCATCAAAAAGTATTGCTTGATCCTCCTGCTTAATACCTATGCCGGTATCGCTTACGGCTATTTTTAACCAAACTCTTTTTATATTGATTTTTTCCGCTGTAATAGACAGGCCGATACATCCCTTTTCTGTATATTTTAAAGCGTTGGAAAGAAGATTCAACAGTATCTGCCGCAGCCTTGTTTTATCGCCGATCAGTTTATTCGGAACATCATCTTTAATATCAATATTAAACTGAACGGATTTCTCCATTAATTTATTCCGGATAATATTACCTGTATCGCTTACAAGGGATGAAAGCTCATATTCTACAGACATAATTTCCAGATTTCCCGATTCTATTTTTGAAAAATCAAGAATGTTGTTTATAATAGAAACTAAATTACTGCCTGCTTTTTTTATATCCTGAACTAAACTGCGCGTTTCATTCGAGAGTTCTTCGCGTAACAGCAGCTCTGTCATTCCCGTAACAGTGTTAATCGGCGTACGTATTTCGTGGCTCATTTTTGCAAGAAACGATGTCTTGGCTCTGCTTTCTTCATCAGCGCGTAATCTGGCCTGCGCTTCTTTTTCTATATTGTTTATAAGTTTTTTAATGCCTTCCTGGGTTTGATCCAGCATTCCCATCATCTCTCCGATTTCATCCTGTGTGCTGACAGTTATGACGCTTGTTAAATCTCCGTCTTTTATTTTTTGAAGAATTGAATAAACATTTTTAATGGGAGAACTGATTCTTCTTGATACAAAATAAATAATTAAAAGAGTTGCAAGGCTTATAACAAGCGCGCTTGCAAGAATCAGGAGGATGACTGTGTTTCTTGTCTGCATGGCATGATCCCCGTCCCTGATTGTAACAACATACCATGGGTCGGAATTACCATCCAGTTCTACAGGAAGATAATTTAAATAAAGAAGTTTGCCGTCTTCCTTGAATTTTGTCCAGCCTCTGTTCCCCCTCATCATGCTTTGAATAGGCGTCTTGTACGCATCAGAAATTTGAAAAGGAACCTCTTCTGTATCATAGCCGGCAGAATCCTTTATGGGGTTTCCTTCTGCGTCTCTTAAGAGAACAGTTTTTGTGAAAGTAGAATAATTATAGAGCTCATCCACAAATCTTTGATCAGGATGCGCCACAACTACGCCAAGGCGGTCTATGATAAATGAATATAAATATTCATCGCTGTTTTTTAATATTAAATCATGAATCGATGAAAGTTTGATGTCAGCCGCCATGATGCCGATCATCTCATCCGGATTGTCAGGACTCCACATGGGAAAATAAATCGAAGTACATGCCATATCGGTTCCAACCGATATATATGTTTCTGTGATATAAGGTTTTTTCGTCTGTGCCATGTGAATGAACCACCAGCGGTCTCCGCGGTTCGCAAGCCCGCCCCATGAACGGCCTGTCTGCATTCCGTCCATGCCCTGAGCGTAAAGCAGTTCAAAAAAGTCGTTTCTTTCCGCCGTTTCTATGAAAATGCGGGTTTGTTTTTCCGTGTCCATTGAAAGAACATCCGTGTTGTATGAAAGCTCTTCCACAAGTTTATACGCAAGATGCAGAAACGAGTATAACGACAATGATACATATTCACCTTTTTGGTTATTCTCTTCCGCCACCTGAGTTTCATAGCTCTTTGAATAAACAAAAGTAAAACTTGTCATTACAGAAGCGATAATAAGCACATTAATTAATATAAATGAAAAAAACAGCTGACCGAACAATGTTTGCTTTCTAAAACCGTGTCTTTTATTTATTCTGTGCACTTTAGGCTGATTTATTTTCTTCCGCGTATCGTTAGCTGAAACTGCCGGACTGGCGCCTGCTTTCACCGGAGGTTTTACCGCTTTTGTCTGCTTTACAGCAGCTGCCTGCTCTATGACTAATGCATCAGTCTCGGCAAGCTGGGGAATAATAACTGTAAATACGCTTCCCTTGCCGTATTCGCTTTCTACACTGATGTCTCCGTCCATCGCAAGGCACAGACGCTTTGTAATTGCAAGGCCAAGCCCGGTCCCTTCGATTCCAACATTTTTTCTTATATCTACCTGGACATAATCACCAAATAGTTTTGCCTGATCCTCCGGTTTTATTCCAACTCCGGTATCTTTTACCGTTATCTTCAGCCAGATCTTACCGTCTTCTTTTTTAATTTGCGTAACGGAAAAATTTATGTATCCGCGCTCTGTGTACTTTACTGCATTGGAAAGAAGATTGATAATTATCTGCCTGACTCTGATCTCATCGCCTATAAGGCTGTCCGGAATATTTTCGTCAATGTTTGAAACCAGTTCTATTTGCTTTTCACCGATTCTCATCCGGATTATATTAATTACTTCGTCAATGACGGAAGAAAATTTGTAATTAACAGGAATTATTTCAAGCCTGCCTGCTTCTATCTTAGAGAAATCCAGAATGTCATTAATAATGGAAATAAGATTATTTCCGGCCTGTTTTATATCTTGCGCGTAACTTCTGGCTTCGCCGGATAAATCGCTTCGCAGTAATATTTCCGCCATGCCGGTAATGGCATTCATTGGAGTGCGTATCTCATGGCTCATGCTTGCAAGAAAGGATGTTTTATATTTGTTGTCTTCATCCGCCTGTATCTTTGCGGCCGATATGCGCAATAGCATATAACAAAGCAAAATGGAAAGAATTAGTCCCAGAAATATCAGTATCCCGGCAGAAATATATAAATCCATATAGAACTGGTGATACGGCGTTACAATTCCGATATACCAGCCGTTAAATATCCGGGTAAAGAAAACAATAAACGGGCTGCCGCTTTTATCCTCTATCCTGCGCGCAATTACATCTCCATCCCTGTGTAAAATCCTGACAATCTCTTCATATGAGCTGCCAAGACTTTGAAGCTGTAAACCTATGTTCTCATTTTCCGGGTGAGCTATAAGCGTCATATTCTGATTTACAAGAATTCCGTATCCGTCTAAAGCTGTCGTAAGGGAACCCACATATTCAATAAGCCAGCTTATTTCCACATCAATTGCCAGAATACCAATTAACTGTCCGTCCAATGTAAAAATATTTTTTACAGCAGAAACAATTGTGTCGCCTGTACGCCAGTCTCTGTAGGGTGTAGTATAACCAATTGCATTTCCGCTTCTTATAGCAGTCTGATACCACGGACGTGTTTGAGGAATGTAATCGTCGCCGGGATTAAGCCCCATGCTGTCATAAAAATCTCCGTCAATGTATCCGTATACTCCATAATAACTAAACAATCCATGCTCACGCTGACGCATCCAGTTTGTAGTTGTTGTAAGGTAATCGAGTATTTCCTGTTTTGATGCATTTTGATTTATCATGCCCTGAACAAAATGATGAGTATTCATCAGGATTGTTTCTGAATCCGAGAGCCCGGCTCTGACATTTGCCTCTGCAACAGAGATCATTTCTTCCGCTCTGTCCAAGAGACGATCGCGGAGAATGTACCCAACAGAAAAATAAGCTGTTATTACCATCAAGGCAAAGGCGAGAAATACAAAGATTACTTCGCGTAAATTATGTCTTAATAATCTTCCGGGCAGGCTCTGTAATAGTTTCATTGTCTATCTGATTACCGTAATATTTCTGTAATACCAATTTATATTGTTTCGTATTTCATCATCGGAAAAAATCCCGCCTTCTCTGCCAATAGCCCTGCCGTCATTTGTTTGCAAAATTCCGTTGAATACATTAAAGCTGCCCGATTCAATACGCTGTCTTTCCTCTTCGAGTATTCTTGATACATCCGGTTCCAGATTGATATTTTTACTTAACGGAGCAAGATCAATAATGCCGTCTTTTATAGATCCGAACCACGGCTGGGGTGTAAATGTGCCGTCGATTATGCTTTGTACAAAAGGCGTATAGTATGCGCCCCAATGCCAAAGCACGGAAGTAAGAACTGCATCGGGAGCATCGGCGCTCATATCGGTGTTGTAACCAATGCTCCATACGCCCGCTCTCTGCGCTTCTATCTGGGGTGCGGCGGAATCGCAATGCTGGGCAATTACATCACAGCCTGCGGCAATCAGCGCGCGGGCTGCCATCGCTTCACCCATTGGATCAAACCAGCTGTGCGTAACCCTGACAATGATTTCCGCCTGCGGATTTACCTTTTCAACTCCCATGGCAAATGCATTAAGACCGCCTGTCACTTCGCTGTTACTTGTTCCCCAGGCAGCTACAAAACCAATTTTATTTGTTTCTGTTTTAGCTCCCGCAACAATGCCGGAAAGATAACGCGCCTGATATACCCTGCCAAAATAGTTTGTAAAATTGGCATCGTTGTATTTATTGCCGGAAGCATGAGCGAAAACAACCGATGGATAGGCTTGTGCAAGTTTCTCGCAAGCGTCCATGTATCCCCAGCTGGTTGCCATAATGATATTTGCGCCCTGATCAATAAGCTCCATTATCCGGCCTTCGGTAAACATAGGCTCCTGCCCGTCAACATTAACTCTATATAAAATCTGACTGTCTTTAAGCCCCAGATTATGCTTCATTTTCTCTATGCCCATTTGATGCGCATATGAATAACCGGAAGTTTCGGAAAAGGGATCTGTTATATGAATTACCCCAATTTTGACTTTTTCCCTTTCCAGCGGCGTTCCCGGTACCCAGGGCTTTTCATTACATGATAAAAGTATAAGATTTACAATAATAACAAGGAGAATCAGACTATTTTTCATTCATTTAAATTATAATATCCGAATTGTAATAAGTCCATAGAAAATTCTACTTTTCCAGCAAATACAGGTATTCTTTATTATGTATTTTGCGGTTATTTAGATTTCTGCTTCCTTTAAAAACATTATATTTTATTTCCAGTACTTCAAGCCTGCCGATTTTTTCCAGCATGTTTTTCATTTGCTCTGTTGAAATAAAACCGTCAGAGTTAAAAGAGATAATTATATATTTTGATTTAATATTTTCTGCAAGGTGCGTTAATGCCTTTAACGCATGTTTTTCCCTGTTATAAACAGAGCGGTTCCAGTTTTCCGGAATACCGGATACCCTGCTGGCCTTTTCCGGATACTTGTATTCCAGTATCAGATTTAACATAAAATAGTTTGAGCCGTAGGGATGCTGATTATACGGAGGATCCAGATATGCAATATCTACTTCGGGCAGCTCCGAAATAATATCATTTGAATTATTATTTAAAATGACGGTCTCACAATTAAAATTACTGAAAACGGGAAACGGTAAAATAATATCACCTTTAATCCTTGTAATTGCATCCTGATTATTGCCGCCGAATTGTCCTGCGCCTGTTTCTTTATTTTTGTAAAAACCCTTGAATACACCCGATGTATTTGAATGTACCGATGCTTCCGATAACAGAGGCGCAAGAAAATATTTCCGCTCGTTTTCCGGCAGTTTTTCTATTAACTGCCTTGCAGTATCAATATACATTGCATTACGCGCTGTATAAAAAACCCGCTCATCCTGTTTTATATTATTATCATCGCTGGGGGCGTATAGTCCGGAAATAATACCGCTTTTTAAGCCCTGACTTAATTTTCCGGTAAGTTCCTCATAATACCCGCGCAATAAAGACATATTTATTTCACTTTCGTTTGACAGATAACATTGATTTATTACACTGGAATATTTTTCCAGATCATTAGTGATAAGCAGTTCGGAATACTGTTTAAAGTATCTTGCAACAACGCCGGAGCCGCTGAATACATCAAACATTTTTAACTTGTTTTTATTTAATTTTTTTTGCACCCTTCTGACGCCGTCACCGATAAAATCCAGCAATGCGCGTTTATTGCCTATGCAGGTGATAAGCTGTTTTGTCAGATATTCATCTTTTTCGCAGCTGTTATCCATTACTTACTTTCCTGTTTAAGGTTTCAGTTAATATTAATTTCAGGATTAATAAACATCCTAAAAATACAGGGAAGATATTAAAACTGATATATGAAGCAAGCAGTCCGAAAATCGGCGGCATTATTGTTATTCCGATGTAAGCGCTTCCTACCTGTAATCCCATTATTGCCTGCGAATATTCCCTGCCAAAGTTTTGAGGCGTCTCATGTATCAGGCTTGGATATATTGGAGCGCATCCAAGGCCTATCATAAAGAGCCCGGGTAAAAGAGTATTATTTTCAAACGGCAGTATCAAAACAATTATTCCGCAGCCAATAATAATCTGTCCCAGCCTTACCATTTGCCTGTTGCCGAGTTTCATGGTTAAAAATCCCGAGATAAAACGCCCTGCGGTTATCCCGATGTAGTATAACGCTATCCACCGGGCGGCAATTTCAGGGGAGATTCCCTTTTCTGTTACAAGATAACTTGCTCCCCATAACCCGGTTGTCATTTCGATGCTGCAATAACAAAAAAATACCGCAAGAACTTCTTTAACTCCAATAACAGAAAATAATTTATTAAGTTTGACGGTATTATTTTTTTCAGTGTTTTCTGCGCTTGTATTCTTTTTCCATAAGGGCAGCGAGATAAATAAAACAAAGACAAGGCACAGCTGTATTAAACCTATTGCTCCGTAACCGGAGTTCCATGAATTTTTATGCAGCAGATATAATGACATTATTACAGGACCTGCGGAAGCTCCTATGCCCCAAAAACAATGAAGCCAGCTCATGTGTCTTGCCTTGTAGTGCAGCGCCACATAGTTATTTAATGCAGCGTCAACAGAGCCGGCTCCCAGGCCCAGGGGAATTGAGTACAGGCACAAGACGATGAATGAACCGGAAATAGAAAAACCAAAGAGAGCGGCGGCTGTCAAAAGAACGCTTACCGCTGTAACGATTCCGGTTCCAAAACGCTTAATTATTCTTTCGCTGGATATGCTGGAAATAACAGAGCCGCCTGTGATAATTATGGAAATTATTCCTGCATAATGCAGCGGAACATTCAGCGTTGTATACATCGAAGGCCATGCCGAACCAAGCAGCGAATCCGGCAGCCCCAGGCTGATAAATGACAGGTAGATTATTACTAAAAGTAAAAACATAAATTTAGTTAGATTATATGTTATTTGCGAATTTTAACAAGTTCAATGTTATCCCGCTGTTCAATGTTATCCCGCTTTATTAAATTATTTAAAACTTAACAATCTTTTTTGGGTGAGAGTGCGCAAAGCCACATCGGCGACTTCGGTGTGAGGTTGTAGCCAGCCACGCCAGAGCGTGCGTTAATTGCAGCCACAGCCGCCCGGAGCCGGTGTGGCTTTGCGCACTCTCGCCCAGAGATCAATGTGAATTAAATACTTTTTGTCTCTTGTGCTTCCAGTATTAAAAGCGTTTTCGGATCCAGCCTCATTGCCATCGACTTGGAAATAATTGAATCCCTGTCCTTGGAAATGGAAAGCTCAACATGATCCTGTTTTGGCTGTAAAATAATCACAACATCGATGCTTTCAATGCAGCTGCCAAGCACAACAGGAATATTTTCCTTGTCGTATGCCGGTGCGCCATTCTCGTTTACAGAACAGCTGTACCAGACTCTAAGGCCAAGCTCTATGGCAAATGTTTTAACAGCGGCGATGCTTTCCTTCAGGCTGTTTACCTTATCAGCGGCAAGACGTGAAAAATCAAAGCCGTCAATTATAATGGAATCTGCCTTAAAACCGCCTTCTATAATCATTGCCCTAAGGCTCTTGATAATCTGATCAATTGAGATTCCGTCCTGATTAAAACTCATAAGTACGCGGTTTTTAACAAGATCATTTTCTATTTCAGCAGCGTTTTCAAGATTTTTTCTGTTTATAAATTCGCTGAAAATATCCTCGTACCACAAATGCACGTATTGGGTGTATTGTCCCAGAAAGAACGAGACATGAATAACCTTTTTTCCCTGAAGAAGTTTATCCAGGGCAAGCTGCACAAGCACCGATGTTTTTCCCACTCCGTTAGGTGAAGCTATAACTCCGATTTCACCGGGTTTAAGTCCGCCGTTTATGGATTGCTCAAAAATGCGAATGGGACTGCGTTGAATAAGTTCATTCAATAACATTTTTTATCTCCTTATCTCTGATCTTTTCTTCGTTTTTCTTCGGCATCTTTAATTAATGCTTCGGAAACGCTCTGGGGAACTTTTGAGTATTTTTCAAATTCCATTGTAAACTCCGCCTTGCCCTGGGTGAGCGAGCGCAAAGCAGTGGAATAACCGAACATTTCGCTTAACGGAACTTCCGCTTCAACGCGGGAGAATTGTCCGTCCTCAACAGACGAAGAAATTATGCCGCGCCTTTGATTAATCGAACCAAAAACATTTCCCTGGAACTCGGTCGGGCCTTCCACCGTCACTTTCATAATTGGTTCAAGTATGCACGGCTTTGCCTTGTTATATGCTTCGCGGAAAGCGCCGATTGCCGCCTGCTGGAACGCAATGTCCGATGAATCAACAGGATGGCTTTGGCCGTCAATTATCACACAGCGGATATTTACAATTGGAAAGCCAATCAGGCTGCCCTTTTTAATTGCCTCTTTAAAACCCTTATCGCAGCTTGGCACATATTCGGTGGGAATTGCTCCGCCCTTAATCATGTCTGTAAACTCATAATCGCCGCCTGCAAACGGTTCCATATAACCTGCAACGCGCCCGTACTGACCGGAGCCGCCTGTCTGCTTTCTATGCGTGTAGTTAAACTCGGCCTTTTGCGTAATTGTTTCACGATAGGCAACCTGCGGCGCGCCCGTATCAACTTCGCATTTATACTCGCGGCGCATGCGCTCAATATAAACTTCAAGATGAAGCTCTCCCATTCCCTTTATGATGGTCTGGTTCGATTCCAGATCGACATAAGTCTGAAAAGTAGGGTCTTCTTTTGTAAAACGATTAAGCGCTTTCGCCATCTGGTCTGCGCTTTTTTTGTCTTTTGGAGTGACAGCTAACGAAATGACGGGAGCGGGAACAAACATCGATGTCATGGCATAGTTAAGGCCGCCGCCGCAGAATGTATCGCCGCTCGCGCAGTCAATTCCAAAAAGCGCAACGATGTCACCCGGCGAACCCTCGCTGATATCTTCCATGCTGTCCGCATGCATGCGCACCAAACGCCCCACTTTGAACTTTTTGCGCGCCCGCGTATTCTGAAGCTCATCGCCTTTTTTTAATTTACCCTGATAGATGCGCACATATGTAAGCTGACCATACTGGCCGTCTTCCAGTTTAAAGCCAAGCGCAACGGTGTTATTTTTCTCGCCTGCATCAAGCTCAATTTTTGCTTCGTTGTTGTCAAGATCGAGCGCGTAGTTTTTTACCTCTGTCGGATTGGGAAGATAGTTCATAACTCCGTCCAGCAGCGGCTGGATTCCCTTAAATTTATAAGCGGAACCCATCATTACAGGAACAAATTTCTCGGTGAGAGTTCCCTTGCGGATTGCCGTATGAATCATTTCCTGCGGGATTTCTTTTCCGTCAAGAATACTTTCGGCAAGATCGTCGCATAACATGGACAGCTCATCCAGCATTTCTTCGCGGTATTTGTCTGCGTCAGCTTTTAAGTGCGCAGGGATTTCTGCGATGCGGAGAATCTCGCCCTGGGGCCCGTCAAAGTAGACAGCCTTCATGGCGATCAAATCCACAACGCCTTCAAGTTTATCTTCAAGCCCGATGGGGATTTGAATCATTACCGCAGGCAGACCAAGCTTTTCGCGCAACTGCATCCGCACCTTGAAAGGATTGGCGCCGGTGCGATCGCACTTGTTTACAAACGCAATGCGCGGCACATTATAACGCTTAAGCTGACGGTCTACAGTGATGGACTGCGACTGCACTCCTCCGACTGCACAAAGAACAAGAATCGCTCCGTCAAGAACACGAAGAGAACGCTCAACCTCTATGGTAAAATCAACGTGTCCCGGCGTGTCGATAACATTAACGGTATGGTCTTTCCAGGTTACCTGAGTTGCAGCGGACTGAATTGTAATACCGCGTTCCCTTTCAAGCTCCATATGGTCCATGGTAGCACCGACGCCGTCCTTGCCCCGGACTTCGTGAATAGCATGAATTTTTTTACTATAAAACAGAATACGCTCTGAAAGGGTGGTTTTCCCCGAATCGATGTGGGCGCTGATTCCGATGTTGCGCATCATTAAAACCCTGTTTTGGGTGTTGTCAAAGCTCATTTCCTGATACTCCTTCATATTTCCTGACTGCAATAGCCAGGTAAGCAATAAATGCCTGCGTACAGCAAAGAATAGCAAGGCTTGCAAATATATGCAAGGGGATGTTAAAACCTGCGAATAAATTGAAAAATAGGCATATGCGGCTCCTTCCAGGTTATTAACTGGTTTTCCACAGGTGAATAAATTGGTAATCTCATGTATTTCTGTAAATAATGCTGATAACTCCAATATTTAAAATATGTAATTCGTTGTATAGTAAGGAATTAGCTATACCCGTTATTTGAAAATTTTCTGCGCAGCGCCGGATTGTATAGAATTTAATACATATCCGGGATTATTCAGGTTATATACACAGGTTTTCCACAATCAAATTAATGAAAAACCCAGGTTTATAAAACAAATTTGTACCTTTTTTTACCTTTTTCCTTGACAATGCATCAAATTTAGTCTATTCTTATAAAGAATTTGAATTTTCTTCGGTAAGGGGTTTAACTATGAGTGTAATGCTCTGGATTGTCCTCCCTCTTGCCGGGTTAACCTTAGGCTGGATAATTAGATGGCTTTATGCCAGATTTCAACTTACGGCATCGGAGCAATTTGCAGAACGAATAAAACATGATGCAATAAAAGAAGCGGAAGCAAAGAAGAAAGAGATTCTTCTTGAGGCAAAAGAACAGGTAATCCGTGAAAGGAACCAGCAAGAGAGGGAGACCCGGGAACGCAGGGGTGAGTTACAGCGATATGAGCGCCGTGTAGTACAAAAAGAAGAAGCGATAGATAAAAAAACCGCTCAAATTGAGCGGACCGAGCAGTTGTTTGTCGAAAAAGAAAAAACATTTCAAATACGCGAGGAAGCGCTGTCCAAAGAAGAACAGCGTTACCGTGCGGAGCTGGAGCGGATTTCGGGATTAAGTTCCGAAGAAGCCAAGGCTTTGATTATTCATGATTTGGAAAATGAGGCAAAACACGATGCTCAATCGCTTATTAACAAGATCGAGCAGGAAGCAAATCTCGCGGCTGAAAAAAGAGCCCGTGATATTCTTGTAACCACGATTCAAAGATTGTCAACGGAAGTGACAGGCGATGTAACGGTAACAACTGTTACGCTGCCCAATGATGAAATGAAGGGGCGAATAATCGGCCGGGAAGGCCGTAACATCCGCACCCTGGAAACCTTAACAGGCGCAGATATCATCATAGACGACACGCCCGAAGCGGTTGTCATTTCCTGCTTTGATCCGGTTCGCCGGGAAATTGCGAAGATCGCGCTTGAACGGCTCATTCTTGACGGCCGTATTCATCCGGCGCGCATTGAGGAAATTGTCATAAAGATAAGCAAAGACATTTCGCAGAAGATCTTTGAAGAAGGCGAAAAAGTCCTGTTCGACATGGGCATCCATAATATCAAGCAGGATGCTGTCCGCGCGCTTGGAAGGCTTTATTTCCGTACCAGTTACGGGCAGAACGTGCTTCACCATTCAAGGGAAGTGGCGGTAATTGCCGGGATGCTGGCAGCCGAAGTCGGCTGCAACCGCGACATTGCAAAGCGCGCAGCGTTGTTACACGACATTGGCAAGGGTGTGGAATCCGATTCCGATCTTAACCATGCGGAAATCGGCATGGATATGGCGCGCAAAATGGGTGAAGACGCAAGGATTATTAACGCCATAGGCAGCCACCACAATGACATTGAGCCAACTTGCGTAGAAGCTGTCATCGTGCAGATTGCCGATGCCATTTCCGCGGCGCGTCCCGGTGCACGCAAGGAAACCCTGGACAACTACATGAAGCGTCTTGAAAACCTAGAAGCTATTGCTACAGGTTTTAACGGCGTTGACAAGTCATTTGCCATTCAGGCAGGCCGCGAACTCCGCATCCTTGTAAATAATGATGTTGTTAACGATGATCAGACGCGGGAACTTGCAAAGGAAATTGCCAAGAAGATCGAAAGCGATCTAAGATACCCGGGACGCATCAAAGTAACAATGATCCGTGAGACGCGAATTACAGAATACGCCCGCTAGGCACTCTTGCACCAGTATATTGGAAAACCTCGTCATTAAAAGACGGGGTTTTTTAATGTATTTATAAGTATTAATGCTTGACATTTTTTTTTATTATGTCATAATTGACCAATGGAAGTAACAACACTACCCAGGATCGTTCAAAGGAATGTCCGGGACAAACCAAACTTCGTTGCACAGTACAGCAAGGATAAGGATGAAGTTTTTCAACCTACTACTTTTGCTCAGATGTACAACGAGATCCTCGCCTGTGCTGCAGGATTAAAAGAAGCAGGCATTAAACGCGGGGATCATGTCGGATTCATTTCGGATAATCGAAAAGAATGGCTAATTATTGACTATAGCATCCTTTGTTTAGGCGCAGCTGATGTCCCGCGGGGCTGTGATTCAATAGCGGAAGAGCTGGCATACATCCTTTCATTCGGAGACTGCAAAACCGTTGTATTAGAAAACGAAACGCAGATGGCAAAAATTCTGCCGCTCCGGAATAAAATGCCCCAGCTTGAAATGTTTATTATTATTGATAATGATTTTGATAAAGATAAATATAAAAATGAGCTGTCCGGCATCAATGTTCTGGGTTATCTGGACATAATGGAAAAAGGTAAAACCATTATAGCTAAAGAAGGCGCCAAACCTATTGAAGATGAAATTGCAAAGGGTCAGGGCGATGATGTTGCCACCGTTATTTTTACATCCGGAACTACAGGCGAACCCAAGGGTGTAATGCTGACGCACAGTAATATATTAAACATGGCCAAACATGCCATGCAGATTATAAACCACAAACCCGGCGATATCTGGCTTACAGTTCTGCCTGTGTGGCATTCATTTGAACGCGCAATTCAATACATTACGCAGTATGACGCTAATGCGCTGGCTTACTCAAAACCGATTGGAAAAATCATGCTTGCGGATTTCCAGAAGATACGTCCTCAATGGATGACTGCCGTTCCGCGTTTATGGGAAGCATTGCGCGCCGGCGTATACCGGAACGCCGCTGCAAGCGGCAAGGTAAAGATTTTAAATCTCTTTGTAAAAATTTCATCCACGCATGAGATGTTCAAAAACATGCTGCTTGGCCTAACACCTCAATTCAAGCGCAGATGCGTACCCCTGGACATGCTTGTTTCATTCATCCCCTTCCTGCTTTTAAGCCCTCTTCGCGGACTTGCCAATGTACTGGTGTTTAAAAAAATAAAGAAAATGCTCGGCGGAAAATTTAAAGCGGGAATCTCAGGCGGCGCGGCGCTGCCGGAAGCTGTCGATAAATTCTTTGCGGCGGCAGGCGTTTTAATACTTGAAGGTTACGGCCTTACAGAGACTGCTCCCGTACTCGGCGTACGTTATACAAAACATCCTGTTCCTGAAACAGTCGGACCGCAGTTTCCAAAAATGGAAATTGAAATCCGCGATCTTGAAACCGATAAGGTTGTAAAACCCGGGCAAAAAGGCGTCCTGTACGCAAGAGGCCCTCAGATAATGAAGGGTTATTACAAGAGACCGGATAAAACCAGCGAAGTAATAGACAAGGACGGCTGGTTTAACACAGGAGACATTGGGCTTAAAACCTGGAAGGGCGAAATAAAACTTACAGGCCGCGCCAAGGACACAATTGTTCTCTTAGGCGGTGAAAACATTGAACCTGTTCCCATTGAAAATAAAATCCGTGATTCTTCTTTTATTGATCATGCAGTTGTGCTGGGACAGGATCAAAAACACCTTGCTGCGCTTATAGTGCCCAGCTTTGACAGCATTGAAGTTTATGCCAAGGAAAATAACATCGCTTACATGGATATGGAAAGCCTTGTTAAAACACCGGAAATAAAAGAGCTTATTCAGGCCGAAATTACAGAACGTATAAACCGTAAAACAGGTTTCCGCGGCTTTGAAATGATCTCCCGTTCATTCCTTGTTTCCAAACCTTTCGAGATAGGCCAGGAGCTTTCTCAGAAGATGGATTATAAACGCCATAAAATCCTGGAAATTTATAAAAAAGAAATCGCAGAACTTTTCAAAGAATCCTGATATTTTATCTGACCGCTTGTCTGTTCAGGCAGGCGGTTAGAAATTTAATTCCCTTACAATTCTCATTACTATTTGTGAAGAGTGCCTGGAAGCAATGGGCAGAAACTCGTTAAAACTTACAGGAGATTCGGTTCCGGCAACATCCGAGAGCGCTCTTATTACAAGAACGGGAACGGAAAAAAGAGCGCAGCAATGAGCGATGGCCGCTCCTTCCATTTCAACTGCATCAATTTCGGGGAACACCTTCCTGACATTGTTTATGCGCTCCGGTTCATGCATAAATATGTCTCCGGAGCCAATTATGCCTCTTCTGTGGTTAAAATCGGCCGGAAGTATTTTTTCCCGCTTAAGCTCATCAACTGCATTTTCAGCATGCTTTACAAGCTCTTCATTTACAGGAAAAATCTGCGGCTGACCGGGAAGCTGGCCGGGAGCATAATTAAAAGCTGTAACATCAACATCATGATAAACAAGGCCGGATGAAATAATGGCATCACCTACTTTTAATTGCGGGTTTATCCCGCCAGCAGAACCTGTATTAATAACACAGTCAGGCTTGAACTGCTGAATAAGCAGCGCACAGCCGACTGCGGCATTTACTTTTCCTATACCGCAGCGCAGTGCTGTAACATCCTTGCCGTCAATCCTGCCGGTAAAAAATTCAAACATGCCGTTTTTATGTGTTTCATATTTTCCCATGGTTTCGCAAAGAAGGCTTAGTTCTTTTTCCATCGCGCCGATTATTCCAATCATAACATCTCCACTATAGGGGTATATATCTGCAATTTTTCAATTGAGCAGCCTTGATCCGGATGCGGATCGACAACACCCGGATTCCACAGGGTACAGCGATTGCGCCCGCGTTCTTTTGAAATATAAAGAGCCTCATCCGCGCGGCGGATAATGCTGTTAATATCTGCTGCATTTCCGTCAAAAGTATAAATGCCCATGCTGATTGTCACCTGCGGCAGCGGAATATCCCACGGCACCTTCATTCCGGCGATACTTAACCTAAGGCGTTCTGCAATATTCCAGACAGTATGTTTATCTGTATCCGGCAGAAGCACCGTGAATTCTTCGCCGCCGAAGCGTGAGGGGATATCAATTTCGCGCACTCCGTTCTTTATAACCTGGGCGACATGTTCCAGCACCCTGTCTCCGGCAAGATGTCCGTAGGTATCGTTAAAGTTTTTAAACCTGTCAACGTCCATTACGATAATCGATGAATAATAATTAATACGCTTTGTTCTTAATATTTCTTCGTTAAGCCTTGTAAGGAAAAAACCATGATTGTAAAGTCCTGTTTTTACATCACGCAGGGAATGTTCGTAATGCAGAAGATTTTTAATTGCCTGCGAAACAAAGCACATAAGCTGCTGAAGAAAATATAATTCATCGCGGTTGTATCCGTCATCAAAGTTTTTATTGCCAATCAGAATAATTCCGTACAATCCGAAGGGACCAAGAATGGGAACTGCGATTTCTGTTTTTATATCCAGATACGGCTTTAAAGCCTCATCATTGCTTAACTGAAAAGCCAGCAGCTCAAAATTTATGGGCAATGGATATTTTCTGAAAAATTTTTCAAACGGAGTGATGTTGTCTACATGAAGATTTATATCGACAGGCTGGCAATTTTTATATGCCCTGATTGTAATGTCTTCTTTGGTTTGAACCGGCTTCCATAAAAAGGCAATAAACACAGGCACAAACTGATCATATATTTGATAGACAGTGGCGTCCATAATTTCGTCTATCGTGGTGCGGTTAAAAATATCCAGTCCTCTTGTCAGCAGAGTCTCATAATTGCGTATATCACGATTCAGGGATTTAATATGCTCAATCACGCCGATATCCTGCAGCAAAGAATAGTTCTTTTTTACCTCAGGATTTGCAAGAAAATCATTATTGTCTTCTCTCTGCGCTTCTATGGGTATTTCTTCCATTCCGCCTCTCAGGTAATCGAGAAATATTCACTTATAGGCCTGCGCCACTCGCTGTTAACATCTTTTACTTCCCATTCATAGATTTTCTTAATAGTAAAATCCCTCATGTCCGGCGGATTATTATAATGAATAATTCCAAAACGCCCTCCGCCAATGTAACAAACACTGTCATTGGTATCAAGATTTTCTATTTCAGAGATCCTGGCAAGAACACAATCAAAATGAACAGGACGGCCTGTGTCCTTATCGCAGATTGCTGTTGTAATATCATTTATCTGTTTCCCGCACCAGGAGCAATCAGGCGTTGTTATAGGGCTGCTTGCAGGCAGTTCCGGAGCTGTCCATTGAGGCCTGTCGTGAGGGCTTGAACGGTTCTTTTCAAACTTTCCTTCGGAAAAAAGATTTTCACCGCCTGTTACCGCTGTGTGTTTTTTAGCATGTTTTTGGGTATCTTCCCTGCGTCCGGAGAAACGTGTTTTATTTTGCAGACCTTGACGATTCTTGCGGTTATTTCCGCCTTTTCCGCTCATTTAAACCACCTTCTGTTATTTCCATAAGTTCTTTACTAAGTACCAGAGCCAGCCTTTGAATTGCAGCATGGAGGTAATCCTCATCATCTATACGATGCCGCAGAGATTCCAGCCTGTCCGGCCTTTGGAGCTGCAGGCGATTAGATATATTAATACTAATTGCCGCGCCGGATACTTCACCTGCGAACCGCGAATCTGGATTCGCTGAGAGTTCTCTTATCATACACGCTCCATGAAGGCAGATGCAAGATGGGTAATTGAATTATTTTTGACGAATATAACGTCAAACCGGATAGCCATATTATTATATTTTCGATTTTCTAACAGGAAATACTTAGCAGTTTTAATAATCTTTTGCTGTTTCTTTATATCAAGTCCGTACTGAAGATTTTCAAACCCGAATGAAGACCATGCCTTAACTTCTGTGAAAACAACCGTTTCACCGTCCAGGGAAATAATATCCACTTCGCCGTATTTTGACCGGAAGTTTCTTGCGATAATTTTCATACCGGCTGCTTCAAGGGCTGCTGCTGCCCTTTCTTCGCCCTGCCTGCCGCGATTAGGCTTGCCCAGCGTCGTACTCAGCCGGATCTATAGCTTCTTTTATAAATAAGGTTTTGTCTTCAAGGAGATTGATGATTGTCACTTTTGTAGCGCTTAAAACATTATCCTTGTTATCCACCAGCATCTGAACTACCGGCCGTAATGGAGCGCTGGTATGTATATTGACAACTCTTGCGATCGAACCGTCATTCAAACGTAAAATCGATCCAATGGGGTAAATACCCATTATCTTTGTAAATGCGCTTATTACAGAAGGATCAAAACGGCGCGCATTATCGGAAAGCAGGTTTTTGATTGCCTGATACCCAACCATCGAATTACGGTATGACTTCTTGCTTACCATGGCTTCAAACGCATCAGCGACAGAAACAATTCTGGCTCCTATGTCGATGGCGTTACCCATCAATTTATCAGGATAGCCCTTGCCGTCCCATCTTTCATGATGATGCAGGGCGATTAAATTTACTTCGTGCGGGCCAAACAGTTCCTTTGTGACGATTTTTGAAGTGTGCATGGTATGGCTCTTTATCTGTTCAAGCTCGGCATCGGAGAGTCCGCCTTTTTTTTCAGTAATGCCTTTGGATAATCTGAGCATGCCGACATCATGAAGAAGAGCTCCAAGGATAACATTATTAATCTTGTGATGAGGCAGCTTTAGTTCCTGAGCCATCATTGCCGAAAGAATTGCAGAGTTAACGGAACTTTTTGCAAGCTCATTGCCGGTGACTTCTCCGCCAAGAATAAAGCCGACAAATTTATCCGGGTAATCTCTTAAATCCTGCAGCAACTGGACGCAGATATTATCTACAGCGCGCATCTCAACATCGGCTCCGGATTTTAAATTTACGAATACCTTGTTCAGCTTTTCTATAAGATTTTTGTAGGCGCGGTAGGGACCCGAATTATGCCTGACATCGCTAATGGAGAATTTAGGAATTGCTTTCATTGCCGGCGCGCTTGCTGTTTCACTGCTTTTGCCGGGGCTTACGGCTTTTACGGTACTGGCTTCCATCTCTTTGGCCAATTCCGCTTCTATTGCTTTCAGAGCATCATCGGCAGTTGTTATTGTTATTATTTCATCTTCGGGCGGACTGCTTTCTATAATAGCCCCCTTGGTTCTGACATAATCAATGCCCCAGGTAACTAATACGTCTATGTCTCTTTGGCGCAGAGGTTTCATCTCAGTTACCAGTAAATAGTCCCCTTCCGTGTATACAGGCGCGGAAAAAATCTGCCCCGGTCTTAGGTCACTGGTACTAATTAAATTCATTCACGCATCCTTATAAATTAACAATATAAAAACCAATAACAAATTTGATGTTATACAATTGCCTCTGCCGGCAGGAAAATATTTAGGCGGGTAAATAGAGAGGCCCCTTTTACATATTCGGCATAATATGGAGGAATATTTAACTATACGAATGCTTCCAGAATGTTTATTCCTGTTCGGCTGCGGCAGCAGGAGCCTTGGTGTTTTTGGAACCTTTCTTGATAATAAGTTCTTTAATCTTGGCACCTTTTCCGATTTTCTCACGAATGTAATAGAGTTTCGCCCGTCTAACCTTTCCGGGACGTACTACTTCAACCTTAACGATACGAGGCGAATGAAGCGGGAAAACCCTTTCCACGCCTACGCCGTAAGAGATTTTTCTTACGGTAAAAGTTTTTCCAACTTTGGAATTTTTCATGGCAATTACAAGACCCTCATAGATCTGTATGCGCTCGTTTTTACCTTCAACAATCTTAAAGTGAACCTTAACCGTATCTCCAACCTTAAACTGGTCAAGTTCTGTTTTCATCTGTTCGGCTTCAATTGCATTTATTTCGTTCATTTTCTTCTCCTCTAAATATCCGTACGGTCTTTAAGGCCATCGGTTAAGCGGTCTATAATACCGGTTATTTCCTTGTTAAAAATCCCAAGCTCTTTGCCGCGCTGTATCAAATCCGGCCTTTGTTTCAAGGTTTTTTCTATCCTTTTTTCAAGGCGCCAGATACGTATCTGCTCATGATGTCCGGACAACAGCACTTCAGGAACCTTTATTGTATCAAAAACTTCCGGGCGTGTAAACTGGGGATACTCTAAAAGTCCGCCGGAAAAACTTTCTTCGTCAAGGGAGTCTGCGCAGATAACCTTGTCCACAAGCCTGTAAGTGGCGTCAATTATTGCCAGTGCAGCAACTTCGCCGGAAGAAAGCACATAATCTCCAACAGAAATCTCATCATCTGCATACATATCGATTATCCGCTGATCAATACCTTCATAACGCCCGCAAATTAAAATTAGCTCCTTTTCACCAGCCAGCTCCCGCGCAAGCTCCTGGGTAAAAGGCCTGCCGGAAGGTGTCAAGTAAATCACTCTTTTCCCCAAAATCTCTTCTCCCAGTGCAGCTTTTATCGCTAATCCCAGGGGTTCCGGCAGCATTAACATTCCCGGGCCTCCGCCATAGGGCGAATCATCACAGGTTTTGTGCTTGTCCGATGCAAAATCGCGGATATTAACGGACTGATAATCGATAATACCCCGTTTTATCGCTTTTGCCATGATTGAATTGGAAAAAAAAGCGTCTGTTATCTCAGGGAATAAGGTTAAAACGGTATATTTCATTTAATCCAGTATCCAAAGTTGATTTAATACTGCCTTGCCTTTTTCGGGGGATATCTCTGTAAAAAATTCCTTCCTGAAAGGAACCAGTTTTTTGCTTCCGTCCAGCTCTATTTCAGCAAGCTGGCCGCCGCCGCCTTCGATTATATCAGTTATGCAGCCAATTACATCGCCGCTTGCCGAGAAAACCTGCAAACCCTTCAAATCCTCGATATAGTACTCACCCTCACCAAGGGGAGCAGCCTGCTCCCTGCCTGCAAGAAGTTCGGCTCCATTTAAGGTCTTTGCAGCTTCGGGGCTGTCTATGCCTTTAAAATGCATTAATACCCCGGGCAGGGAAGGAGAACTCTCCTTAATTTCAAGAAGACGCTCTTCTCCGTCTTTTCTGATAATTACCGAATTTAGTTTAAGAAGATGAGCTATTTCACCGGAACAGGGATGAACCTTAACAAAACCTTTAATTCCGAAAGGAGCTCCAACAAGTCCTATAATGAACTTCTCAGTCATGTCTTGCTGCTGGTTTAATCCAGTATTTCCAGTACCGTATGTTTTCCGGATCTGGCGCTTGCTGCCTGAAGTACGGTTCTTATTGCCTTGGCAATGCGTCCGTGTTTACCAATCACTTTACCGATATCGCCGTCTGCAACGCGCAATTCCAGAATGGTCGATTTTTCACCTTCTACTATATTAACCTGTACCTGCGAAGGATCATCCACAAGGGATTTTGCCAGGTATTCTATTAGATCTTTTTCCATAGTGTATTACCCAAATTTAGTGAATTGTATTATTTTACAGTTATGTTCTTTTTATTGAAAATTCTGCGAACAGTATCAGTAACGATTGCGCCTTTTGCAAGCCAGGATTTGGCTTTTTCTTCGTTAAATACAATCTGCTTATCTTCAGCCTCGATTGGGTGATAATAACCAAGTTCTTCTATGGTTTTTCCGTCCCTTGGAGCCTGTTTGTCCATAACAACAATACGGTAATATGGCCGCTTTTTTGTTCCAAATCTCTTGAGCCGTATAGTAGCGCTCATACAATGTCCTCCTGTCTCTTTCCTGCACATGGCAAGAGCTTGATTGGTTTGAATTTTATTACGGCTCAAGCGCACCGTCAGATTAAACAGAGTTTAATATTTTTCAGTATGTTTGTCCAGCAGCAGCCGATAATACACTATGGTTTCATTCAGATGAAATAAAGGAGAGCGGCGAATTTATGGAAAAAATCGAGAGTTTTCAGGTTGATCATCTGAGATTAAAGCCCGGCGTTTATGTTTCACGAAAAGACGCTTTCGGCGCTCTGGTTCTTACAACTTTCGATCTCAGGTTTAAAGAGCCTAACAAAGAGCCTGTTATGGATCAGCCTGCATTGCACACAATAGAACATTTATGCGCTACTTTTCTGCGGTCTAATGCTGAATGGAGCGGAAAAACCGTTTATTTTGGCCCGATGGGATGCAGAACTGGTTTTTATGTTATTCTGGAAGGCGATTATCAGTCTAAAGATATTCTTCCCCTGCTTCTGGAAATGTATGACTGGATAGAAGGCTTTAATGACTCCATTCCCGGCGCCTCTGCAATTGAATGCGGCAATTGGCGTGAGCAGAACATCGATATGGCAAAATGGGAATGCCGGCGTTATGCCTCGATTATACGAAATGCCGGAAGGGAAAATCTTGAATATCCTAAATAAGCTTTCAGGCAAGCGGTTTTTAAGAAAATTAAACATTTTTTAAGTTGACATAACGCTTTTTATCTCTTATTCTGAATATATATACAAAAGGCGGTTTAATATATTTTTAGTTAACTTATGATCTAAATCAAAAAATATGAATATATTCCTTTTTTTATAAATTAGGTGAAAGAGGTGGGGTAATGAAATTAAAATTTAAACTAAGCATACTGGTAATCGGAATTTTAGTGTTTGTCGTAACAGGACTCTCTATAATTCTGGTGCGGGAAGCATCAAACATCAGTCTGGATTTAAGCAGACGCGCCCTTAGTTACATCGTAGATGATCAGATTAATTACTGGGAAGGCCGCATGAACGCGCATGTGCGCATGCTCAGAACTTTGGCAAACATCATGGAAGATTATGAGGATATGCCCGTTAATTTACGGCGTGATCAATATGAAAACATGCTGCAAAGCACATTATCCTCCAACACCGGAATTACGAATATATATACGGTTTGGAAACCAAATGCCGTAGACGGCATGGATGCACAGTACATTGGCAGACCCGGATCCAGCAACTCCGGGCAATTCGCAGCGTCTTACTCAAGAGAAACCGGAGATATATTACTCAGCACCTCTTCTGATATAGATTCCACAATGGCTTATATTAACGGTCCCAATTCAAGAAAAGACCGTATGGAAAATCCCATTCCTGTAAGAGTTGCCGGAAAGGAAACATTTGCATTCAGATTGATGGTTCCTATTATCAACCCCCGGACAAATGAGGTTGTAGGGGGAATAGGTATGCTCATGGTCATAGACGCGATACAGCCCACAGTAGTAGAGACTATCGGTGACCACGAAGAAATTACCTTAATGATCATATACTCGAACAATGGATTTATTCTGGGGCACTTATACCCTGAACGTGTTGGAAGGCTGCTGCCTGAAGTTGATACATTCTACGGTGAGCAGCTGCAGTCAATAAGTCAGTCTATTGCCGGCGGAACTGATTTTACCGGATCCGCCTACTCTCAGGTTTTGGGTACAGTTCTTGAGATAGACCTGAATAGTTTTGTAATAGGCAATTCCGATCTTTCATGGTCTATAATGATTGCTGCGTCCGAAAGTTATATTTTAAGAGAAGTGAATGCAATAGTAAGGTTTACGATTATTCTTGCAATAATAGTTATAATAGCAGTAACGATAATTGTATTTATTGTTTTAAGCAGAACAATAAAACCAATATCTACAGTTGCCCTTACTCTTCAGGATATCGCACAGGGCGAGGGGGATTTGACCCGTACAATTCCTGAAAAGGGAAATGATGAAATTGCCGATCTTGCGCATTACTTTAATATGACTCTAACCAAAATAAGAAATCTTGTTGTAAAAATAAAAGAGGAAGCGGACAAATTATCGGGCATAGGAACCGAGCTTGCAAGCAACATGAACGAAACCGCCGCCGCAGTTAACGAAATAACCGCCAACATTCAAAGCATAAAAGGGCGCGTAATAAACCAGAGCGCAAGCGTTACTGAAACAAATGCGACAATGGAACAGGTTACCAATAATATTAATAAGCTGAATAACCATGTTGAAGAACAGAGCAATACCATATCACAGGCTTCTGCCGCAATAGAAGAAATGGTAGCGAATATTTCCTCCGTTACAGATACATTGGTGAAAAACACTACCAACGTGAAGAATTTAAGGGAAGCTTCCGATGTTGGCCGCAGCGGACTGCAGGAAGTCGCTTCGGACATTCAGGAAATCGCCCGCGAATCAGAAGGCCTTCTGGAAATTAACTCCGTTATGGAAAACATTGCAAGCCAGACAAATCTTCTTTCGATGAACGCTGCAATCGAAGCTGCTCACGCCGGCGAAGCAGGCAAGGGCTTTGCCGTTGTTGCAGATGAAATCCGCAAGCTGGCGGAAAGCTCAAGCGAGCAATCCAAGACCATTGGTTCGGTACTCAAGAAGATCAAGGAATCCATTGACAAGATAACCCGCTCTACCGAAAACGTATTAAACAAGTTCGAAGCAATTGATTCAAGCGTTAAAATAGTAGCGGAGCAGGAAGAGAATATCCGCAACGCCATGGAAGAACAGGGTGAAGGTTCCAAACAGCTTCTTGACGGCGTCACCAGAGTAAGAGAGATTACAGGTGAAGTAAAGGGCGGCTCCCAGGAAATGCTTGACGGCGCAAGCGAAGTTATCAGAGAAAGCAAAAACCTGGAGAAAGTTACCCAGGAAATAACTGCAGGTATGAACGAAATGGCTTCCGGCGCAGATCAGATCAACGTTGCGGTAACTCAAGTTAACGATATAAGCATCAAAAACCGTGAAGGTATTGGCATTCTCCTTAGAGAAGTTTCCAAATTCAAGATTGAGTAGGAAACGGCAACAGAGAGTAAAAGAGCGCGGGATTTCCTCCCGCGTTTTTTTTTGGTGCAGATTCCAAAGCCTTTAATTAATTTTCGCATTACTGTACAATTGCCGTATGTCAGAATTTAATGAATATTGTCCTGCCGAGCAGTACACAGGCAAAGCCACAATGGAGAAAATCACGTCGCTTGCAAAACGGCGCGGTTTTGTTTTTCAGTCATCGGAAATATACGGAGGCCAGAGCGGCGCATGGGATTACGGCCCGCTTGGCATCGAATTAAAAAACCGGATACAAACGCAATGGTGGAAGGAAATGACCATGCTCCACGATAATATTGTGGGCCTTGACGCCGCCATCCTTATGCACCCCCGCACATGGGAAGCTTCCGGCCATGTTGAAAATTTCACAGACCCCCTTGTCGATTGTAAAAAATGCAAGTCCCGTTTCCGTGCGGACATGATCCCCGATGAAAACCTTTCGGCAAAAAAATGCCCCGACTGCGGCGGCGAACTTACAGACACCCGCAAATTTAATCTGATGTTTAAGTCTCACATCGGCCCTGCAGAGGATACTGCAAGCGTAATCTATCTGCGCCCGGAAACAGCTCAGGGTATTTACATAAATTATAAAAATATCATTCAATCCAGCAGGATGAAAATTCCCTTCGGCATTGCGCAGGTTGGCAAGGCCTTCCGCAACGAAATTGTTACCAAAAACTTTATTTTCCGCACCTGCGAATTTGAGCAGATGGAAATGCAATACTTTGTAAAACCGGGCACAGACGATGAATGGTTTAACGAATGGCGCAAACAACGCTGGGCATATTACCAAAAGCTGGGCGTAAAAATGGATCACCTTCGCTGGCATCAGCACGGCCCGGATGAGCTTGCCCACTACGCAAAGGACGCCTACGATATTCAATACCTCTTCCCGATGGGCTGGCGTGAACTTGAGGGTGTGCATAACCGCACCGATTACGATCTTAGCCGTCACTCGCAGTATTCCGGTAAAGATATGCAGTACATCGATCAGGACAATAATGAGCGCTACATTCCCTATATAATAGAAACTTCCGCAGGTCTGACCCGTAATGTGCTAATGATTCTCTGCGATGCCTACGATGAAGAGCAGATTGCCGATAAGGGTAATGAAGATGATATGCGGACTGTACTTCGCTTCCATCCTGCTCTTGCGCCGGTTACAGTTGCCATTCTCCCGCTGATGAAAAAAGACGGCCTTGCAGAATTTGCGCAGGATATCCGTAAAGAACTTCAGGACGATTATTCCACGGATTACGATCAATCGGGGGCAATAGGAAGGCGCTACCGCAGACAGGACGAAGCGGGCACTCCTTTCTGTGTCACCGTGGATTACCAGTCCAAGGAAGACGGAACTGTTACCCTGCGCTTCCGCGATTCCATGGAACAGGTTCGTGTGCCGAAAGCGGAACTTGCAGCCAGGCTGAGGCAGGAGATTAAATCTTACAAGAGAATAAAATAAAGCAATGTCTTTCCTGACAATCTGCCTTAACCCAACGCTTCAGAAAACTTTGCGTTTTGCATCGGTAGCGCCGGGCGCTGTTAACCGCGCCATTGCACACCGCCTTGATGCAAGCGGCAAGGGAATTAATGTTACGCGCGTTTTAACTCAATTGGGAAAAAAAGCTGTTCATCTTACACAGCTTGGCGGCTGCTTGCGTCCCCTGTTTTTAAGCCTCTGTGAACAGGACGGGCTTTCTGTTGAGTGGACAGAGAGCGAAAGCCAAATACGTTTTTGTTACACAACACTCACAGAAAACGATAATAATGTTACGGAACTTGTTGAAGAATCCGAGCCTGTCGCCGCCGGAACTGAAGAGCGTCTGTTAAAAAAGTTCGATGCGCTTCTTGCAGATAATAATCCTGGTTTTAAAACTTTGATTATTTCCGGCACAAAAGCTGCAGGGTTCTCCGGTGAAATTATTCCGGGCATGGTGCAAAAGGCAAAGGAAAAAGGGCTGCGTATCATCCTGGATATAAAGGGCGATGATTTAAAAGAAAGCCTGAAACACGAGCCTGATATTGTAAAGCCGAATCTGCTGGAGTTTGCTTCTACCTTTACGCCGGAATTGATAAGAGATAATGACATATTGCCGGGCGAAAAATCAAAAGAATTAATAAAGTCTGTCATGGCAGAGCTTACGCAAAAACACAGGTGCATCATCATCCTTACAAACGGCAGCCGGAAGATACTTGCTGCAGCCAAAAACAATTTCTGCGAAATTGATCCGGAGCCGGAAATTTTTAAAACTGTAAATACCACCGGCTGCGGAGACGCATTCACAGCAGGGCTGGCATCGGCGGACACAGAAGATTTTATTGCTGCAATTAAAGAAGGCATGCGCTGCGGCGCATTGAATGCCTCCCTTTTAAGGCCCGGGGTTATACGATAGAACTCTCAAGCTGAATTATAATATGTGCAATTATATTTAAAACCGCGCGCCCTTGTTCAATAAATGATATTAATATATAGTAGAAAATCAACAGGTAAATATATGTCAAACAGTTTAGAAAATATTTTCATTTCTCTTAAACAGGCTCAGAAAACCCTGGCTGATGAAAACCGCGCGGCAAAAGACAGGGCTCTTGCCGCTGCTGCCGCCGAAATTGATAAAAACAGAGCGCAGATTCTTGAAGCAAACGCGCGTGATACAGAAAAAGCACGCCTTGGCGGCATGAAAGAAAGTCTTGTAGACCGCCTGTTTTTAAATGACAAACGTATAGACGGCATCATCGAAGGAATCGATATTGTAATAAAGCAGGAAGATCCAATCGGCAAGGTGCAGGCGGGCTGGGCTCTGCCCAACGGTTTAAAAGTTGAAAAAGTCACAGTACCGGTAGGCGTTGCGGCAATCATTTATGAATCGCGTCCCAATGTTACGGCGGACTGCGCCGCCCTTGCGTACAAGGCCGGCTGCTCAATACTTTTACGCGGCTCTTCCTCGGCGCTTGAATCCAACAGGGCGCTTGTTAAGGCTATCAAGGCGGGACTTGCAAACGGCGGCGGAACAGCAGACGCTGTAGCCCTGGCGGAATCCGGCAGCAGGGACGAAGTTGATTTAATACTTAAGGCGCGCGGTTATATTGATGTTGTCCTTCCAAGGGGAGGCCATGAACTTATCCGCCGCGTTGTGGAGAATGCGCGCGTTCCTGTAATTGAAACAGGCGAAGGCAACTGTCATATTTATGTAGAACCTTCTTTCCTGCAAACAGATATTGACAGAGCAATAGAAATAATTTTAAACGCCAAACTGCAAAAGCCCGGTGTGTGCAATGCGGTAGAAACCCTGCTTGTACACAGGGAAGCCCTTGCCGCGCTGATGCCAAAGCTGGCCGAAAAAATCGCAGGGCGGGCTGAACTGCGGTGCGACGCAGCATCGAAAGCATGCCTTGCGGACAGGCTTGCAGTTAAAGACGCAACAGAGGAAGACTGGGAGACAGAGTTCCTTGATAATATTCTTGCTGTCAAAACCGTTGATTCCTGCGACGATGCAATCACCCATATCAACAAGTACGGAACAAAACATTCAGAAGCCATTCTTACATATGATTTAAGGTCGGCGGAAATTTTCCGCAGCCGGATAGACGCAGCCTGTGTTTATGTAAACGCTTCAACGCGGTTTACAGACGGCGGCCAGTTCGGCTTTGGCGCGGAACTTGGAATAAGCACTCAGAAATTTCATGCAAGAGGGCCGATGGGGCTTGAGGCGCTTACGACAATAAAGTATCTTGTAACAGGCTGCGGACAAATACGTGAATAACAGGATACAGGTATGATCTCACAATTAATTGAAAACGCGCGAAAAATCATTTTTAAATTCGGGTCTAACACTCTTGCCGGAAATGACGGAAGGATCAACTCTGCTTTGCTTTCGGAATTTGCAGGTCAGGCAGTAGAATTAATAAAAAAAGGCAAGCAAATTGTCATCGTTTCTTCCGGCGCGCAGGTAGCAGGGCTTTCAAAAATGGACAAGTGGGCAAGGAAACAGGACATTCACTACAGGCAGGCCCTGTGCGCTGTCGGGCAGGTAGAACTCATGGACGCCTGGAGCAATGCATTTGAACAGTACGGTTTTCGCATTGCGCAGATACCTTTAACCCGCGAAGATTTTAACGATCCCAACAGAACTTTGAATATGCGCAACACGCTTTTTACTCTTGTCGATGAAGGCGTCATCCCCATTATCAACGAAAACGATACAGTCTCCGTAGAAGAAATAAAAATCGGCGACAACGACACTCTGGCCGCCCGCTCCGCAATCCTTTGGAGCGCAGACCTGTTAATCCTTTTCAGCGACATAGACGGGCTGTATGATAAAAATCCCAAAGAGTTTCCGCAGGCGGCGCTGGTCGAAGAAGTGCGCAGCATTGAAGAAGTGCGTAAAAATATTATGATAGGAAAAACAAACAGCTTTGGCACAGGCGGCATCACAACAAAGCTGGATGCTGCAGAGCTTGCGCTATCCTACGGAATTGCAGCCATTCTTGCGCACGGCGGAAGACCCCGGTGCGTGGAAGCGCTTGCATCCGGCGCCCAGAAAGGAACAGTGTTTCTTGTATAAAACTTCAGTTTTTTAGAATTTCCGCACCCTTTGCTTAATTTAATAAATCTGATTTTTCTTCTCTTCTGGCTTCGGCGCGATCTTTAATGTCGGCAACGCCGATAAAGACAGCAATAAAACCGGAAAGAATTGCTACAACAGGAATACCGCCGCGCAGAAATGTTAATACATCATTTCCCCAGCCAAGCCCAAAGCCGATTACATCCGCCGGTAAAATAGCGAAAATTGCGGCGGCGATAATTAAAAGACCAATAATCATCGCTTTCATTTTTCTTCTCCTTATATCAACTTAACTTTTATAAATGCTGCCGGGATAGTCTGTAAATCATAATTGTAAATGCAGCTATAAAAAAAATCATCCGGACAGTCGGCAGTATAAATGATACCAGAGGAATGGAGCCAATAATTAATATTTCCTCGCCTGCAATGCCGAAATCTTTAAGCATGGAATAAACATTTTCTATGTATGCAATAAATACGCCGAAAATAACAAGCATCCATGCGGCATCCCTGATTTTAGGCCAGAGCAAAATAGCAAGAAATGCAGCCGCAGCTCCAAGAACAAGCTGACTTGAAACAAAAATCATTTGTCCTGTATCCATATTGTACAGTATCTTTAAGAACGGGGAAAAAATCAAGTGATTTTCAGCCGTTCCAAAAACTGAAATTATGCAGCGGTCATTGTGTGACATGATTTACATTTCGTGTTATAATTATGTAATAGCGTTCTGTGATATTCAAATAACACAATGGGATATTACAGGACATCAGAGCATCCAGCGGCTCTGTTCCCGGGAGATAATTACCAGAAATGGAAAATGAAATAAATAATTACGAGTTTAGCCGTACAGCTATTGATGCAGCGCCAATCGGCATCACAATATTCGATGAAAATTTCCAGATAATCGAGTGCAACGACACAATTATAAATCTTCTGGAAACAAGCAAACAATATTACACAGAACATTTTATGGATTTGTCTCCGGTGTATCAGCCTAACGGAGACAGGTCGAAAGAAAAAGCCGGCGAGATTTTAAAACGGACATTTAACGGCGAAAATCATGTTTTTGAGTGGACTTTTCTTACTGCAACAGGCGAATTAATTCCCTTCGAAATCACTTCAATACGCACAATGTACAAGGGAAAGTATGCGGCTCTTTGCTATCAATACGATCTGCGCCACATAAAACATATGACAGAAGAGGTAAAAAAACAAAGCGAGCTTCTTAAAGAGCGCCTGAGGCAGCAGGAATTAATATCGGAAATTTCCCGGAGTTTTATTTCTTCCGATGATACAAGGCTGCTTGTTGACGAAGCAATTGCCAAAATCGGAAACTACTACAGGGTATCGAATGTTGTTATTTTCAGCCTTGATTACGGGAGCGGAGACGCTGAGCATGCATATCAATGGTCGGAAACCGGAAAAAAATTAAAAATAAAAAAAATTAATATAAATCAGCTTATAAAAGCAAGTTTCCCTGAAAGATTGTACGATATTGCAACAGTTCCGATTATTTCATGTGCGGATACTTCGTTAAGCAAGATTGATGATCTTAAGGAACTGATTACGGAAAATGCAAACGCATTTATCTGCGCACCTCTTTATGTTGAAGGGCGCCTTTGGGGAATAATTTCTGTAGAGCAATCTCACACGCCGCGCCACTGGACCGACAATGAAAAAAGCTTTGTTGCGATAACTGCAAGCACAATCGCAGGTGCAATTATGCTTGATATTTACAATACCAAGATAAAAGACGCCATTACCAAAGCAACGGCAACAAGCAAGGCAAAGAGCGAGTTTCTTTCCAACATGAGCCACGAGATGCGCACTCCCATGAATGCAATTATCAACATGACAAAAATTGCCAAAAACACTTCGGATACAGAACGGATAAGCTACGCGCTGGAAAAAATCGGAGATGCATCGAGCCATCTGCTCGGCGTAATTAACGATATTCTGGACATGTCAAAAATAGAAGCCAATAAATTTGAACTTGTGCCTGTGGAGTTCGATTTTGAAAGGAATCTCTGGCGCGTTGTGAACATTGTCAATTTCCGCGTGGAGGAAAAACATCAAAAACTGATTGTTCAGATTGATAAAGAAATTCCAAAAATGCTTATAGGCGATGATCAGAGGCTTTCGCAGGTTATTACAAACCTATTAAATAACGCGGTAAAGTTCACGCCGGAAAACGGTTCCATAAACCTTAACGCGCAGTTTCTGGGAGAAGAAAACGGCGCCTGTCAAATTAAAATCGCAGTATCCGATACCGGTATAGGAATAAGCAAGGAACACCAAAAACATTTATTCAAGTCATTCCAGCAGGCGGAATCAAACACAGCGCGGAAATACGGCGGTACAGGTTTGGGGCTTTCGATATCCAAAAGTTTTGTGGAACTGATGGGCGGCAAGATCTGGGTTGAGTCGGAATACGGCACAGGTTCCACTTTTGTTTTTACTGTTAAAATGCAGCGCGGCAACGGCCTTGAATGCGGGAAAGAGCAGAAAGAAACCTGGAATGAAGACGATAATGATTTTACAGGCCACAGGGTTCTGCTTGTAGAAGACATGGAAATAAACCGCGAAATTGTACTTATGCTTCTGGAATCGACCAGCCTGGAAATTGACTGCGCCGTAAACGGACTGCAGGCAGTTGAAATGTTTATAGAAGAACCTTCAAGATACGAGGTAATTCTTATGGATGTTCACATGCCGGGAATGGACGGTTACGAAGCAACCCACCGCATAAGGCTGTATGAAAAAAAATTGCAGGAAAAAAATGCTGACGGCTTTTGCGGACGGGTGCCAATCATTGCGATGACAGCTAACGCATTCAAGGAAGATATAGAAAATTGCCTTAATGCAGGCATGGATGATCACATTGGAAAACCTATAGATATTGAAATTGTTATGGATAAACTGCGCCGCCATTTAAAAGGCAAGCCCTCTTAATCTAATGCCCGGTTAATACGCAAGCTGATTAACGGCAAATGTTACAGCCTGTTTAAGCTCATCAAGATTTTTGCGCTTTAAAACAACAAGCTGAAAAATGGCAGATTCAATAAAACCGTAAAGATAATCATGCGCGGTTTTTACATTTACTTTTTTAAGTTCCCCCAGCTTGATTCCGTCTATTACCATGGATGATAAAATGCGGTGAAGTCTTACTGTCCTTCTTCGCACACGATCCTCCGGACTGTTATCGCTCTTTGACAAATGCAAAAGATAATCAAGTATTACGCACAAAAGCTGGCGGTTATGTTCCATCTGCTTAAAAATGGATAAAATCACTTTGATAATTTTTTCCGTGCTGCGTAGAGACTCATCGGAACGAATTACATTAATATGCTCTTCAACCTTTATTAGAAGCTGTTTTATACTGTAGGAAAATATTTCTCTCTTATTTTTAAAGTAAAGATAGAGTATCGTTCTTGTAATTCCGCACCGGTCTGCAATCTTCTGGAAAGTGGCATTCTCAAATCCATCATCCATAAAAACTGCAAGAGCTTTCTCCAGAATTTTTTGTCTTCTTTTGTCATGTTCAACTGCAAGAGCCATCTAACTTCCCCTATTAACTATATAAAGGCTTATATTGTTTTCAGTTTATACGGATTTATTTTATTATAACTCATATTGAAAAAAATAGGAAGGAATTGCGCCGTTACTAATTTCTTTGCAGGAATCCGCCTTTTTGCCGTAGAAGCTTTCAAAACCGCCGTGATCTGTTATTACGGCAAGTTTCCACCCGGGAAACCTCAAGGCAAGCCCTGCCATTTCCCTGTATATTTCTTCCGCCATGGATTGATCCCCCAGGCGTTTGCCGTAAGGCGGATTTGTGACAAGATAGCCGGGATCACTAAAAACAGAGCGGGCCTCTTTCATTGTGAGAGCTTTTATATCAACGCCAAGCGCCTCACCCGGTGAACGTATCCCGCGCTTTGCAGGCCGCCCTTCTGCAATGTCACGAAGACGCGCAACATTGGAAACCGCAATCGACACTGAGCGCAGTTCTTCATCGCTGCCTGCAATTCTTATACATCTGTTTGCCGACTGGCCAAAATCTATTTTAGATCTGAACTCTTCGCGCACATGCTGCTCTGTTTTAGCATCTGCGATGAGCATGTCCTGTATGGCAAATTGCCTGCCAAGCCCGGGCGCCATGTCCCATGCATACATTGCAGCCTCGATTAAAATTGTACCGGAGCCGCAGAAGGGATCATAAACAGGAAACTTGCGCTTCCATCCGGATAACAGCAGTATGGAAGCCGCCGTTGTCTCCCGCAGAGGAGCAGCGCCGCCCTCGCTTCTGTAACCTCTTTTAAACAGCGGCTCTCCGCTTAAATCCAAAAGCAGCGAAACCATATCCTTTTCTATATATACGCGCACTTCGGCTGTTTTAACAGGAGAGTTAACGCCCGGTTCCGGCAGCCGGTTCATTTTATATTTGCCGCATAAACGCTGCGCCGCTGCCTTGTGCACCATTGCCTGAATTGTTGTTTCCGCTTTTATCAGTGAACGGTTGGAACGCACCTTTGCAACTTTTAAACCCATGCCTTTTGGCACATACTCTTCCCATGCAACAGCGGCAGCTCCCTCAAAAAGGGCGTCAAAATCCGCAGCTTTAAAATTCGCTGTTTCGATAAGTACCCTGTCGGCGGCGCGAAGACCGATTAAAGCCTGATACAGTCCTTTAACGTCAGCTTTGAACCGGACCCTGCCGTACAGAGAGTCATCAACTTTTAGTCCAAGCTTCCGCAATTCGTTGGATACGGCTTTTTCTGCGCCCACTGCGCATAAGGCAAGGACAGTTTCGGTACCATTTTTACTCATTTGTATATCCTATCACAATTTACTGTTTAAATTGCTAATAAAGCTGCCCGGATACCGATAAAAACAGATCTGTCAGGGAAGGATCAAAATGACTGCCTCTGCCTTCTTTAATTATGCTGACTGCTTGCTCATGAGTAAATGCTTTTTTATATGGTCTTTCGGAAATCAGCGCATCATATACATCTATAATTGCCATAAGGCGCGCAGGAAGCGGAATCTCTTCGCCCTTCATGCCGTACGGATACCCTGTGCCATCCCATTTTTCATGATGATAAACAGCGAAGGTAAATGCATAATTCAAAAACTCCTGTTCATGCGCTTTATCCTGAATCCTTTTGATAATTTCTCCGCCCAAAATTGTATGCTGCTTCATCAGCTCAAACTCTTCCGTTGTAAGTTTTTCCGGCTTGCGCAGTATAGCGTCATCTATTGCTATCTTTCCCACGTCATGAAGCTGCGCAGATAAAACCATCTGCTCAATATTCCATGAACTTGCCTTTTCGCTGTAAAGTCCTTTTTCCAGCATTGCATTGATGAAGATTTTCAGGAATCTGCTTGTCCTTGTAATATGCCCGCCCGTTGCATCATCGCGCTGCTCGACAAGCTCCGCAATTGTTTCCATAACAGCATTTTTAAGTTCTACAATTCTGTCAGTTTTTTCCAGAACCATTTTTTCAAGGTTATCGTTATAGTTCCGCAAATCGTCTTTCTGCTTTTCGATTTCTGTGTTAGCTGAAACAAGGTTTGCATTTAATTTATTGATTTCGTATGTATTTACAAATGTCTTAACCTTGCTGTTGTAAAGAAGTATTTTGGTAACAAGGATAATCACAAATATATTCAATATGTGGGACTGCACTCCGAAATACTCATTTATGTTCTGATTTTTCAGCATCAATATATAAACCGTTGCAATAAAGTACAGAACTGCGTATGTTATAAAAATTTTGGGCTTAAAATCGGGCATTATAGTAAACAAGAATATCGTAACAAAGAATATAAACGGAATTTGATTTACCGCCCCTTCTATGCTCATGGCAAATTCCCACAAAATAAACAAACTGGCAACTAAAAGATAGCAGATAATCCACAAAAGGTTTTTCTTGTTGCTTTTGCGGAAAAACACTATCGAAAAATTAAAAATGACAATAACCGCCAGCTCACTGTAGTCCAATAAGCTGAAAAACTCCTTTTCCAGGTGCTGATTTGTAAACAGAATAAACAGGGGATTAATCAGTTTTACGATGAGCGCGATAATCGTCAGCAGCCTGATTTTGCGTATGCTGCTATTTAGCTGAATTTCATCAAATTGCGCCTGTAATTCAGCGGGAACGGCTGCTATTATTTTTTCGGGAAAAAAGGCGAAAATCCTGCGAATAAAACCGCTTTTCATCAATCACTTCACTTTTTATACTTTTCGCTCACTATGGAAGCCCTATAGTTTCAATATAATAACACAGCCTGCGGACGTCAATGATAAATTGATACTGCGTAATGAGGTTCTTTTATACGGACATTTTTTTAGGACGACAGCCGTCTTAAATCCGCATTTTTTGCATAAAGTGCCTTTAACCCCTACACTACCTGTAGCGTAGTCTTAAAGGAAATCAAGCTACACCTAGCGTAGGTGAAAAAAACTCGAATTATTAGTAATCCGTTTTAAACAAATGAAAAAGTTTTTCTTGTGGATTTTGCAATGTTGACTGTATAATATTGTTAGATTTATACGTCCCTATAAACTAAGCATGTTTTGCAAGTTATTGGGGAAAAAACCAAAAGAACAGGAGAAAGTTATGAGAAAGTATTCATGGATCCTGGCGCTATTTGTAGTGCTGGCGATGATTTTCGCTGCGTGCGGTGATCCTCCTTCAGGAGGAGGGACAGTAACTTGCCCGGGTTGCGGCGAACCGGAAGCCGAATGCTCTTGTGTTGAAACAGGCGATTTTGAACCGGATTTGGAAGATATTGATAATAACCAGCTTCCTGGTATTGATGAGCCTGAGATAACGGTAGATGAAGACGGACATCCTGTTCTCCACGTTACACAATCAGACCAGAGAATATCCTTTACCCTTTCAGATGCACAGCATGACTGGATAGAAGCAGCCCTGGCGGCGGAAACAAGGGTAGTTAAGGTCTACATTGAAATTGAAGCTACAGCTAACGCAGAGGTACGTTTTGGTTTTGCCGATCCTTCTGCCGGCTCAAACTGGAACGGAACCGCTTTAGTAACCGGAAACCTTACAGCCGATACCGAAGAAACCTTGACTGGATTATTCACATCAGCTACCGGCAACCCCTTTAGCGCGTTCACAATTCAGGCCAGAAATGTTGCAGCAGCATATGATCTTGTAATTAAATCAATAAGATTCGTAATTTACTGCGAAATCTGCGGTGAAGGCAATGAATGCGAATGCGAATACGTACCGGAAGTATGTGATGATTGCGGCGAAGACCCCTGCGTATGCCCTGTCTTTATACCTGGTGAAGAATGCGAAGCATGCGGAGAAATAGGCTGCAACTGTGAAGTACTCTTTGACTTTATAAACAATGCGCATATCCAGAGCAGACCCTTAGGCACATTATCATCCGGCGCTTTATGGAATGACGTAGCCGGACTGCAGGCAGCAGGAAGCCCCGAGTTTGCAATGGTAGCAAACGGCGATGATTACAAGGGCGTAAGAATGTCAGGCTCCGCAGGCTGGATGGGCGTTGATCTTCTAAACTCGACCTTTGATTTCCAGGAAGGCGATTTTATCTTTGCGGTAGCAAGAATAGTCTCCTTTACAGTCTCTTCCGGAACTCCGGAAATCCTGCTTAACGCAAGACCCGGCGCATGGGGACCTGTAGGCGCTAACCCGATAGTGACACCAGGACAAGTCATTGAACTTAAGCGCACACTGACGGCAACAGACGTTACCAACTTAAAAGGATCGTCTCCTGCGGCAATCAGGCTGCAAATGAACAATGTCTCCCCGTACGTAATAGAGATTTACCAGCTTAAGATAATAAGAGAAAACGACATGGAGATCATAGACTTCGATGTCGATACCACACATGTCAGGAAAACCTACAAGAAGGGCGATTCCTTTGATCGGACAGGCATGGTCATTACGGCAACCTACGAGGATGAATCGGAAGGCCCAATCTCCATTACTAGTCCAAGAGTGTCATTCAGCCACGGCGTATTTAATGAAGAAGGGGAAATAGAAGTAAAAGTATTCTATAACCATGATGAAATAGCTTCTTTCATGGTCAACGTTATATTCGTTGTAGACATTTCTATAGATATAGAAAACCTTGCCAAAACGGTTTACAAAAAAGGCGAATCCTTTGACCCCACAGGCATGGTTATAAACGCAGTCTTCAATGACGAGTCAGAAGACCCAATCCCCTTAGATGATCCTCTGCTTTCATTCATCCCCGCGACATTCACTGCGGCAGGCTCGATTGAAGTAACAGTCATATACGACGAAGAGGAATACGCATCCTTTAACGTAACCGTTATAGAAATAGTAGATTTTGAAATAGATTCAGATGATGTACTGAAAGTATACGACATAGGCCAGTCATTTAACCCTGCAGGCATTGCGGTAAACGCAATCTACAGTGATGAGTCGGAAGAGCCCATCGACATTGAAGACCTTACATTCAGCCACGGCGTACTTAACACGAAAGGACAAGTCGAAGTAAAAGTCTTCTACAATGATGAAGAAATCGGCTCCATCACCGTTACCGTAGAGCAGGTGCTTGAATCTATCAGCATAGAAACAAATCCGACAAGAAGCTCTTATTTCGAAGGAAGGGCAGAGGCGATAGATCTTGCAGGCATTGAAGTGGAAGCCACATACAGAGGCGGCTTTAAAGCAGAACTGGATGCAGAAGCAATCACAGGCCTTGTGATTGAAGGATTTAGCTTTAATGCAGCCGGCGTTCAAACCATCACCGTTTCCTACACTGAAGGCGAAGGTGATGACGCAATCACAGAGTCGGATGATTTTGAAGTTACGGTACACGCTCTTGCCGGCATAAGCGTAGTTCCCATTTCAACAGGTTTCCCGATTGGAGCAGGAACCGAGGAGCTGCTGACTGAAAGACTTAACAACATAATTGTTACCGCTTCCTACGAAGGCAATGCATTTACAAACCCGATTCATTCAACACTTTACACTTTACATAACAGCGGTGGAGCGGCCTTCAACGTGTCAATGGTTAACTTTGATGAAGAAGGCAATTTCCCAATTACAATAAGATACCTGGCCTCTTCCGGCACCTTAAAAACCACAGTCTTCACAGTTATTATCGCCAACAACCAGAACATAACATTCGGCATAGGCGTTAATGACATTATTGAAAAAGCTGAGGAAATAATCGGCGTAAACCTTCGCTGGACAGGAACACAGAGTGAAACATACACAGTGATAGGAGAGTATGACAGCGTTAAATGGTTCATTGACGAGCTTGACAGAATGGAAGAAGACGAAATAACCGTTAGTGTAACCGACTTTGACACACTCGGAAAAAAGATAATGTCGCTTGAAGTTATTGTGGGCGGAAAAACTTATAACAGAACAATTACCTTTACGGTAGAGCTGTAAGAAGGAGATGAAGAATGAAAACAAAGTTTAAATATATCGCAATATTTGCGGTACTTGGCGCTTTACTGGTAATGCCCGGTTGTCAAAACGGTTTGTTCCTCCAGGATGAACCTTCCGGCAACTTTATCCTTACCGTAAACAATAACGGCAGAACGATACTTCCCGCCGGTTTGTTAGGCGAGATCGATTGGTTTGAGCTTTCCATCTATGCCTTTGATGAAGTTGCAGACGATTACGATCGCGAAGATCCTTACTATGAGGATCTTGATTTTGATGTAAGCGAACCTGCGGTTTTAAATCTGGATCTAGGGATGTATCTAATCGAGGTATACGGCTTTAACGGGGACGGAGAAGAAGTTGCCTTCGGCAAGCTTGAAGACCTTGTGATACCGAACGTTGAAGATGTTCACAACATCAATCTGACTCCTATTTTTAGCGGAGAAGGATTCTTTGCGTGGGACTTTACCAATGTTGATGACAGCATAGTAGACATCTCCCTAGACTGGACACTTCTTGATGAAAACGGAGAAGACACTGCTACCACAGGATCAGATCCTCTTGAAGGCCTTACAGGAAGCATTCAGTTAGACGCCGGCGTATACAGGCTTATTTTCACGCTTGATGACGGTACGGATACAATCACCTGGAGAGAGATACTTCATGTATACAAGAACCTGACAAGCACATTCGCACCCGGGTGGGACATTGACTTCTTTACCCAGACGCTTGTATGGCAGGCCGCGTTAGCTGCAATCAACGCAGACCTTGAAGACGCTCTTGAAAACATCGCCCTTGGACATTTTATAGCGGCAGGCATAGCTGGCGTTAACGCAGCCAACCTGGACAGCGTAAAAGCAGCGATAATTGATTACGATAATAATGTTGCTGACATTGCAACATTAAAGATACTTGCGGATGTTGGTATCGCTCTTTTCATACTTGACGCAGAACTTGAAGATGCCGAAGAGTTTGCAAATGACGACCTGGCAGTTGCTGCAATTAAAGCTATTCTTTCTTCGCTGCCGAACGCAAGCGCTCTTGGCTCAGCTTTCAGCTGGGATATAGACGCTGAATCATCAACAGTTAGCTTCACTATCGGCGGTATTGCTGCAAGTTATACTTTCGATTATGAGATTGTGTTACTCAACTTTGATATAACTGTCGCAGGAGAAACGCAAACGATTAATATTTCTGAAATGTTGAGAGTAAATGCAGTAATCGAAGATATTCCGAACGGCTACATCTACAAATACAGCGGAGCCGGGCAGAGGAATTCGTTTGCAACATTCAAGGTTGATTTAGGCAGCAAAACACTGGCCGATTTTGAATTTGTTTCATTTACATTCCACGGAGTAAGCGGTGATGTTGGATGGAAAAACTTCTATCTTCTGGCAGCAAATTCGATACCTGATACCACTCCTATTGAAAACACTGCATTAAGAGTAGCTACATTTGCAGAAAATACCGGCAGTGCAGGTACAGACAGAGCGCAGAAATTAATTATTCCGCTGGAAGGAGCTGATAACATAAAGGCGAAAGCTTTAACAGGTATTATTGATGTGGCTATCTTCTCTGATCAGCCAACTGCCACAGGAGATGTTGGCGGCGCCGGCTCGCAGACAGTTTACAGAGTGACAAATATTAATTTTGTCCTTGGCGACCTCTGCGATTACTGTGACCAATACCCCTGTATATGTATTCCCGGAGAAGATCTACCGCAGATGGTACAGGTAAAAATCCGGGGAGGTGATGTTGACATCATCGATGATGGAAATGGTTTTGTCTTTACAAAGACATCAGGATATGAAGCTGCGTATCCCTGGTTCGCAGTAGACTTTAGCGATCTTAAATTGTCAGATTTTGACAGAATTACATTAACTTACCAGGGTGTTTTAGGAGATGTTGGCTGGAAGACCCTTCAATTAATTGCAAGAGATGAGGAATTCCCTGACGCAAATATTAATCCAAGTTCTCCTTTTGCAAGTTATGCTTACAGCAACAACGGACAAGCTGCAATGTCGGTTTCTCTTAGTATTGATCCTGATAAAGCGGCTGCATTTGATGATAATGATGAAGTATATTTCTCTTTCTACTTACATGCAGGAAGCGAACTTCCTATAAAATATTCCATTTCCAATGTCAAGTTTGTAAATAAAGTACCAACAGAAGACAACATAGTGCTTGAGTTTACAGATTTGGGAAATAATATACTTACCAGCAATATCAAAGGAACAGCCGGAGGCTATAGTTACGAGTTCTGGAAAAGCGCTGGCGCCGGCCCTGCAACAATGACGCTTGGAAGCGGCGGAACATTCAGCGCTGTATGGGAAAAAACAGCCTCTTCAGACAATTTCTTGTTCCGCAGAGGCAGATCATTCAATCCGGTAGATAAAGTACACAAGGATGTAGGTTACATAACCATTGACTTCGATGCTGAATTTAATCCTTCAGCTGATGGCGCTGCCTACCTGTGTGTTTACGGCTGGACAATAGATTCTTCGAAAGATCAGGGAACTGATCACAGACTGGTTGAATACTACATCGTAGAAAGTATGGGTCCTGGGTATACCCCAACTGGTGAAGCTAAAGGTTCATTCACTGTTGACGGAAGTGTATATAACATTCATACATCCATAAGAGCAGCCCAGCCTTCTATTGAAGGTACTGCGACCTTCCTGCAATATTGGAGCATCCGCCAAACACCGCGTGTAAGCGGGGAAATTTCTGTTTCAGAACATTTCCTGAAATGGGAAGAATTGGGAATGCCTCTTGGAAATCTGTACGAGGTAGCGTTAACAGTCGAAGGCTATAACTCAAGCGGAGCTGCTAATGTAACACACAATGTGTTTACAATAACTGAATGGCCACCGGAAGAAGATGTTGTAGTATATGAAATTCTGAATTTCGCAGATAGAACCATTAATTCATGGAATCAGGTTGATGGAAATATTGGTATTGCAAACACTAACGCTACTCTGGAAGTTGATGGCGATACTCTTAAAGTTATACCTGGCGGCAACTATGCCGGAGCAGTAATTGGTGTTGGTACAGCAAATGGAGGAGATGGTCATGGATGGAGCGCCGGAAGCGCATTTAATCCGCAAGCCGGAAAGACATACGAAATAACCATTAAAATGAGCGGAACTTCTTCAGTAAGAATGAAAATCAACAACAGCGATGCTGGTGAAATATCACCAACCTTTACACTTTCCGCAACCCCAACAGATTATAAACATACATTTACATTTGTGTCTCATGACATTGTTTTAGATGCTCCTACAGGTGTTGCGTATAACATCCACAGTATAGTGATTGTTGAAAAAGCTGAAAATACTGGAAGCGGTTTTATTTTTGACATGCAGGATTTAACATTACCCCAGGCACAAACACATTTTGCAGGTCTAAACAACAGAGGCCAGTTAACTGTCACTGAGGTAGCAGGCGATCTGGTCGTAACTGTCACTAATTGGGGTGATCAAGGCGGCGGTAGTAGCGGTGGCTATCACGATTCTTCAGGTTGGGGTTGGGCTCCTGTGACGATTTTACGTTCAGGACAAGCGCAAGAAGGCGATGTGTTAAAAGTATCTGGAGAAATTGTTGTTTCCGGAGGGTCTTTCCCAATCAATGCCGGTCAAATGGGTCTCTACCGGGGAACCTTGTTGGGGGGAGATGCAAGGATCAATGACAACGGTAATAACTTACCTCAATTTTTTGAGTTAACTCATACCTTAACGGGTGAAGATGCCGAAGCTAACATTCAAATCCGCTGGAACCTCTTTGCCGGGGCTTTTGCAAACGGCGGTGATATTTGGGTACCTGTTGAAGGTGCCTTTAGCGATAAATTCGCTCTCAAGATTACCAGTGTAACAGTAGAACGTCCCTAGTATTTGCAGTGTCAGGCACCACAAACTGATGTCTGGCACTACACTGCAAGCCGCTTCCGCAAGGAGGCGGCTTTTTTTTGCGGCTTTAAGTGTAACAGTTTTGTTATATGATTATTCTGAATTTATGTTTGAGTTTTCTGTCTGCGTTAAACGACTTTTTATTTCTTCAATCTCATCTTTTGATAATCTTTGTGAAAGTAACTCAAAAACTTCTTCTATGCCTTCAGCTTTGCCTTCAGTTCTGCCCTCAGCTTTGCCTTCTTCGTAACCGTCAAACCAAGCGGAGAAAACCCATCATTTTGTAAAAAAGCAGAGAATAAAATTTTAAGATTTAAAAATATTCCAAGGAAGTAGTTTGTCCCAATCTTCGGGTGTTTGAGCATAAG
>Ga0123356_10000280_pt1 | contig 58830 bp, 53 predicted proteins | sample TergutEmb28metaG_2_FD_92546 | JGI IMG/M metagenome (GOLD analysis project Ga0123356, IMG submission 92546) | Embiratermes neotenicus P3 segment gut microbial communities from Petit-Saut dam, French Guiana - Emb289 P3 | ecosystem: Host-associated > Arthropoda: Insects > Digestive system > Gut ...
AAAATAAACTAATGATGTTCATTGAACCCACCTGCATTCGATATGTACAATATTTATTGGTACTCCAACTATTTGAATGTCAAATTTCAAACTCGTTTCAACTAATGTACTTGCATTGTGTATGCGGAAGCTAAATTGCCAGCCACCATCTAAGTATAATTCAACAGTATTTGTACTGCCGGGCTTTAAGCAAATATCAACAATACGTGTTGGTAAATTAGCTATCGGTATCGCTTGAGCAGGTTTCTCTTTTTGACTGGATTTATTAAGCGTGCCGCGTAAATTAAATGTCTGTATTTGTGTTATCCGTTTTCTGCTAAGACCAATTATTTTATAGAAATCAAACTGCCCAAGTAAATGCTCAATCATCTTTGAAGGTACATTATCACAGACAGTATTACTTCTACGCAATTCATTCATAAATGCATTAAGCAACGGTATATAAACGTCCTTTTCTTTTGAAGGTAAATCACTCCATTTTGCACCTTTCTTTTTCTCTGTCTGAAGATATGAAAAAATCGGTTTTATCTCATCCCAATAATCTTGCGAACATTTTATACCAAACCATTTCTCACCAAAGTCAAGTGATTTTGACAAGCGGCAGTGCTTTACTGCAAAATGATTATGTTTAAGACTTAACCCTATTTCCCATTCAATCCCACAGCGGATAATCAACAAATCGCGTACATCACCGCTTTTTCCGGCATCATCTGCTTGAATTTTTAGAGTTAATATATCACCGTTATTTTCAAGTATCAGCGGTTCTATTTCAAATAGAGTATCAACAGCAGAAAGAGCACTAACTTTGTGTTTCTCTTGTAAAAGATGATCAATATTATTCCATGCGTTTTGAGCTGCGATAAAACTACTATTTTCTTCAATACAAACTTTTCGTTTCTTAGAAATTTCTGTTTCCAGTGCTCTAAGCCACGCATATTCATACGCTCTTCCCTGATCATTACTGCGACTGCTCATTTGACCCTCCATAAATGAGGTATTTTTATAGAAATATCATGCAATTATGCAATAATATTTTTAAGATTACATCTAAAAATAAACAATCGCCGGTTACGGCGATTGTGGTGCGCGAGAAGGGACTTGAACCCCCACACCTCTCGGCACAAGAACCTAAATCTTGCATGTCTGCCAATTCCATCACTCGCGCTCGTTTCTGCATTGTACCAAATATTACATAACTGTGCAAGTATAAGCAATATAACCACATTGTTTTTTCTAAGCTAGCATGGTAAAATTAGACAAATAATTTGAATACTGGATTGCCACGCCACTTAGGTGGCTCGCAATGACGGCAGAAAGCAGAAAAGGGAGTTTTGTTATGAAGAGAAAAAAGAAAAACGTCAGCAAAACATTTATTATCTATTTAATTGCCGGTGCTGCAGGGCTTTTCCTGCTGTCGGTCGGACCTATTCTAATCAACTATATTTTCATCCTTGAGTCTTTGGACTTAAATCTCAATTTTTCATTTTCGGCGGGTGATATTCTTGATTATTACGGTGCGATACTCAGCGGTCTTGTCACATGCTTTGCAATAATATCCGCAATTCACATCAATAATGCAAATCTTCGGGAAGACAGGCAAAGAGCCAAGTATGAGAGGGTTTTTGCGGTTTATCATAAGCTGCCTGAAATACTCTCCAAGCTTGAGCTTGCGGCTATTCATGTGCAGTATTCCATACATTTAAGTGATGAAGCTCTTATTGAAACACTCGATACGATGAAAGAGTGTGAAAATACACTTCGTGAGCAGCATTATGTCAATGACAGCCGCATAAATAAGGACATAGAAAAACTGCTGCAGCAGATAATAACCGCTTCGGTAGAGTCTCAGGATTGTGTTGAGCGTTTGCTGAAAATAAAAGAGAGCGAACAGGATATTCCCGAAGCTCTCCACAATGAACTTGAAAAAACATTTACTACACTTCGCAATTCGATTGCCAACGCAAAAAGTGAGATTATGGCTGAGATTAATAAGTTTTTGTATCAAAACGAAGAAGCGTAATGGGATTATATCGTTTCCTTAAAAGCTCGTGCTGCTTTTAGTTGTTCTTCGGCACTTGATAGTGTTGTAATTGTAATGTTCTCGCCGCCCGATAAGCGTGCGAGTTCATTTTTTTGCCCGTCAAAGTCGAGATGCTCGACATGTGTAAAGGTTCTGCCGTCCTTTATGCTCTTTGATATTGAAAAGTGGGTGTCTGCCATTACTGCAATTTGCGGCAGATGAGTGACGCACAGCACCTGACGGCTTTTTGCAAGGGTTGCAAGCTTCTCCCCTACCCTTTGTGCCGCAATGCCTGACACTCCTGTGTCGATTTCGTCAAACACCATGGAAGCTATGTCTGCATTGCTGCTCAGTACGTTTTTGAGTGCAAGCATTATTCTTGCAAGCTCGCCGCCCGAAGCTATGCGGTTTATCCGCCCCGGCGCTTCGCCTGCGTTTGCAGACATCAGATACCATACTTCGTCTCCGCCTGTGGGGGAAAGATTGTACTCACCGCTAACAGTGCCAAACTCCACCAAAAACTTCACGCCCGGCATACTGAGCTGCGAGAGCTCGCTGCGTACTTGTTCTTCAAGGGTCTTTGCGGCTTCTTTCCGTTTATCGGTTAAAATAGCAGACAGCTTTTTTGCCTCTTGCAAACAGGCATTAAGCTCATTTTCGAGTTTCTTCAGCTTGCCTTCACTGTCTTCAATGTCTGATAGCTCTGCCTTTCCGCTTTCTGCAAATTCGAGAGCTTCCTGCTCGCTGCCGTACTTGCGTATTATCCGTTTTAATGTATCGAGCCGCTCGTCAAGCTGCTCAAGCTCACCGGGTGAAAAATCAAGCTGTGCACGAAAATCCCGAAGCTCGTCGGAAATGTCCTGCGCAGTATATTTCATATCATCAAGGCGTTTGCTGAGTTCCCGAAGCTCGTCGGAATATTTTGCCGCACGGTCAAGAAAAGAAGATGCGTCAGCGGCAAGCGCTGCAATACCTACGCAGTCGCCTCCTCCATAGAGTATTTCAAAAGTTGCCTCGACAGCCTCCGTCAGCTTTGATGAGTTGAGCAGAAGCTCCCGTCTTGCTGTCAGTTCTTCAAATTCGCCTTGTCTGAGCTTTGCCTTTTCTATTTCGTCGATTTGAAATCTGAGTGTTTCAATGCGGCGTTCTTTTTCGCTCTCGTCCATTGTGAGCTTGTCTATCTCACGCTTTTTTTCTTTAAGTTTGTCGTATGCTGTTTTATATTCATCAAGCTCGTTTTCCAAGCCGCCAAAAGCATCAAGGTATTGCAAATGTGCACTCTCGTCAAGGAGCTTGCGACCGTCATTTTGACCGTGAATATCAATAAGCACCGCTCCAAGCTCACGCAGAGTGTTAGCTTGTACGGGTGCTCCGTTTACGCGGCAAACGCTTTTTCCGTCTGCCGTTATTTTGCGTGAAATGAATATTTCGCCGTTTTCGTCGGGCGTGACCCAGTCGGGAAGCACAGCTTCATCGGAGCATGAAAAAACAGCAGTAACTGACGCTTCGGCGGCACCTGTGCGCAGCACATCACGTGAGGTTCTGTTACCTATTGCGGCAGACAGTGCGTCAATGACGATTGATTTTCCCGCTCCGGTTTCGCCTGTCAGGACATTTAGACCTGCGGAAAATTCAATGTCTGCTTTTTCAATAACTGCTATGTTTTCTATGTGTAAGAGCTTAATCATTTCAACATTTCTTCTATTTCTTTGCAGAATTTTTCGGCTGCCGCAGTATCTTGCATTGCCAAAAAGCCTGTGTCGTCGCCTGCGATTGTGCCGATGATATTTTTAAGTCCCATGGAGTCTATCGCGCTGCATGCGGCAGGAGCAAGGCTCGGCAGGGTTTTTATTACAACGAGGTTTTGTGCGTTGGCATATGAGGTCACACTCTCTTTGAATATGCTTTTAAGACGTACCTTTTGATTTTGCATAACGGGACGCTCGCTGACCGTGTATCTGTAGCTGCCGCTCGATGTCATCTCTTTGATAAGGTGGAGCTCTCTGATATCACGAGATACCGTTGCCTGAGTGCTTTCGATGCCAATCTTTCGCAGCTCGTCGATTAAATGGTTTTGCGTTTCAACATCTGTTGCCGCAATCACACGCAGCACTGCATTTTGTCTTTCTTTTTTCATTGTGTACCCCTCATATTAAACCTCGATATTAATTTTGATGATATTTTATGATAAAAACTCCTGTCGGAAAGCCTGACAAGACTTGTTGATTTCTCTGACTTGCTCACTTTGATTAAATCGCCGTTTTGAATGTTTATATGCGTGCCGCCGTCGATTGAAACATACGCCGAAATGCCTTTTTTATGGTCAATGTCAACGGTTACAATTCGAGTGGCAACAAGTACAAATGATTTTGCCTCAAGAACATGCGCACATATCGGTGTGATGATGATGTTTTTTGCGGTGGGTTCTACAATCGGTCCGCCTGCCGACATTGAATACGCAGTTGAGCCTGTGGGCGTTGCGATAATGGTGCCGTCGCCCGAGAAGCTTGTTATCATTTCATCGTCGCCGAACACCGTCATTTCAATGACCTTGTTATCGCCTTTTATTACGATGTCGTTGAGGGCAAAATCATTGCAGATAACCTTACCGCCGCGCATTATCTCTATGTCAATCATCATACGGGTTTCAAGCTTGTAGTCGCCGAGTGCTGCGGTTTCCGCAAGCTCTATGTCAGAGACCTCAAGCTCCGCTATGAAGCCCTTGCCGCCCATGTTTATCCCGAGTATCGGAACATCCACGTCTGCTGCGGCTCTGGCTGCGTGGAGGATTGTGCCGTCGCCGCCAAAGGTTATAATCATTTCGACACCGCTTAAATCCGGATAGCCCGGGTACACGTGCTGTGAGATTTCCCAACCGTTTTTTACGAATATCTCACCGACAAACTTCGACATCTTAAAGTCAATGTCATTTTCACGGTTCGGATATAAAACTGCTTTTCTTTTATCAGCCATCATTTAATGTCCTATGAGCTTCTTCAACTATGCTGTCTATGTCTATCTCTTTTGCTTCGCCTTTTGTTGTCAGATATCCCAAAAACTCTATGTTTCCTTTTGGTCCTTTAACGGGTGAGTGGCTCAGCCCTTGCAGTATAAAGCCGGAGTTTGCGGCATTTTCCGTAAAAGCATGCAGGACTTCCTTATGTGTATCGGGCTCGCGAACGACGCCTTTTTTGCCGACCTTGCCGCGACCCGCTTCAAACTGCGGTTTTATTAGGCATATAACCTGTGCATTTTCAGTCAGCAGCTTGTGTATAACCGGCAGGACAATAGACAGCGAAACAAATGATACGTCTATAACTGCAAGCTCGGGCTTTTCAGAAAGAGCGTCGGGGGCGACATAGCGAATGTTTGTACGCTCCATGGTGACAACGCGGGGGTCATTTCGAAGTGTCCATGCAAGCTGACCGTAGCCGACATCAACTGCGTAGACCTTTTTTGCGCCGTTTTGCAGCAGGCAGTCCGTAAAGCCTCCGGTTGAAGCACCTGCGTCGATGCAAACCATGTCTTTCGGTGAAACCGCAAAGTATTTTAATGCTTTGTCAAGCTTTTGTCCTCCGCGGCTGACAAATTCAAGTCCGTCAAAAATATCTGTATCTTCACTCATTATGTTTTCTTTTCTGCTTTTGCAAACGGCATTACACGGATAAAAGCAAAGAATTTACCGACGCCAAGTACAATTTCGGTGCTTTTGCTGAATGCAAGTATTTTTCCTATCGCCTTTCCTCCGACTGTCAGTGCCGTAACAACCGCTGATATGAGCACCGGAAACAAAAGCGTTTCGGAGTTAAAGCCTTCCATAAGGCGCGCAGCTATGAGCGCTGCTGTCGTTCCGCTGACAATGCCCGTGACATCTCCTATGACATCGTTGCAATAGCATGTGACCTTGCTCGCATTTTTTGCAAGTCTTTGAGCTTCAAGCGCACCCTTTTGGCGATGTGCCGCCATGGAGTTGAACGGTGCTTCGTCTGCTGCCGTAACCGCAATGCCGATTACATCAAAAACGATGCCGATGATAACAAAAGCCGCAAGAATGGCAAAGGATACAAAATAGCCTGTATTTCCGAGAATTTCCGTGGAGGCAAGTGCAAATACCGCTGCGGCGACGAGGCTGATAAGTGTTATTTTAATAATCCATTTTATGTTAGATTTCTTCATATTATGTTATGCGGCGACAAGTGGAGTAAATCTTACGGCTTAGGTCGGGCCGGATTTCCCACGCAGTTACCTACCGTTGCCGGCATAGGCGGTTTCCCATTAAATCCGCGTATAAGAAGTCACCTAATCTTATTGCCCGATTACCACTTAGTCCGTACTGTAATCCCCCGCTTGCCCCAAGCTCTCAGCTTGGACAGCCTAGGTGTTTTCCACTACAGTCAAACCATCTCTTAGCCTCTTTTGCAGAAAATATTTCAAGAGCAGACCCGCAGAATTTATGGCCATAAAAACTGTGAGCGTTTCCTCTATCCGCATTTCCCACTCAAGGCAGGCTACTCTGCACACAGCTATGCACCGCAATGCAGGTTCACGCCTGCTTCGTACGGGTCATGCCCGCACAAGAGCAGGTCTCCACGTAAACAGGGTCGGGTTCTCCATGCCATTGGAGAGCGCCCTGAGAACGCAAGTACGGTCCGAGCACAAGGCTCTTACCGCACTTTCCCCCAGCACCCACCCCAAACTGGGCGTTCAAAGCAGACACAAGAGGCTTCAACGATATGCCCTTTAAAGGATTTTTAGGCCCTTCCTGGTAGACGGCAGATCTGACTAGGATACTGCGCCGCAGAAAAATATAGTAGCCTAAGGCTACTACACTTAAATAATAACAGTTCGCGAATGAATATTCAATAGTTTTTTGAAAATATTCATCGAATTTTCGTTGCAATTACTCATTTGTAATGAATTCAATGAATTTTATTCATTAATCATATGACCCTCTTATCGGGTATCTCAGTTTCGTCTTTCGGCTAAAATTTCGGCAAGCCATGTAAGGAATTCGGTAGAATGGAATTTTCCGTCGATTGCATTTATCGCTTTTACCGTTTCCTTGCGTATCATTTTTTCACATGCCTCGACACCAAGTAAGGACGCAAAGGTTGACTTCTCGTTTAGTGTGTCGGATCCGATTGGTTTGCCGAGTTCTTCGGCTGTTGATATTGTGTCGAGCACGTCATCGCGTATTTGAAACGCAAGCCCGATGGCACAGGCATACTCGTGTGCGGCATCAACCTGCTCGCGCGTGCCGCCGCCTGCGATAACACCAAGCCTTGCAGCTGCGGATATGAGCGCTGCCGTTTTCATTGAATAAAGCTCAAGCATTTCGTCAATGGTAAGCTGCCAACCCTCACCCGATAAATCAAGATATTGACCCCCGCAAATGCCGTGAGCACCTGCCGTTTGGGCAAATATTTTCACCATTTCGACAATTGCGTCGTCGGGCAGGTGTGAGCCTGCGAGTGTTTCAAAGGCTGCCGCTTGGAGCGCATCACCTGCGAGAATGGCTGTAAACTCGCCGAACTCAACATGGTTTGACGGTATTCCGCGCCGCATGTCGTCACCGTCCATACTCGGAAGGTCGTCGTGAATGAGTGTGTAGGTATGCAAAATCTCAACGGCACATGCCGCCTCGAGAGCGTCGGTTATCCTGCCGCCTGCCGCCTGACAAAACTTCATGCACATAATGGCACGCGTGCGTTTGCCTCCCGCAAGAAGGCTGTAACGCATGGCTTCTACGAGCGTTGCATAGTTCGAGCCTGCTTCCGTAAACATTTCATGGAGCCGCTCCTCGATTAGCTCACGGCACTCGTCCATTTCGGTAAGTCTGTCAATATTCTCACTACTCATCATCGTCATCGTCATCGTCATCGAAAATTATCTCCTTGGTACTTATGGTATTACCTTGCAGCTCGGTGATTTTTTGCTCTGCTGTGTCGAGCATGGCTCCGCATGTTTTAATAAGCCCTACACCTTCTTCAAATAATGTAAGTGACTTGTCGAGAGGCGCATCGCCTTTTTCGAGCAGCTGCACAATCTCGTCAATTCTTGCCGCAGCTTTTTCAAATGTTAATTCTTCTTTGCTCATATCTTCGCTCCTGTTATTCTACAATGCAGTTTATTTCATCTTTTTGAAGTCTTACTTTCAACAGGTCGCCCTTTGAAACATCGTGGGCATTTTTTACCACCAAGCCGTCTGCCCTGTGTGCTATTGCATAACCGCGCCCGAGCACTTTGAGGGGGCTCATCGCGTCTATTGCCGCTGCGGCTGCCGTAAAACGCTGTCTTTGATTTGATATTTTAAAACGTGCCGCAGAGAGAAGTCTTTCGGTGCTGCGGTCGATTTGAACACGCTTGTTGTCTATATAAGCTTCGGGGCTCTGGAGCACACGTCTGCCTGCTATACTGTCGAGCCGTTGTCTTTGCGACCTTAATTTATGATGTATTGTTTGGTTTAATCTGATATCCGCTGCTTTGAGCCAGCCGTACACGTCTGCGGCATCGGGAACTGCAAGCTCTGCCGCGTTTGAGGGTGTTGCTGCTCTGACGTCTGCGACAAAGTCTGCAATCGTCACGTCAGGTTCATGCCCGACTGCCGATATTACGGGTATCTTCGACTTAAATATCGCCCTTGCTACAGTTTCATCATTAAATGCCCAAAGGTCTTCTATCGAGCCGCCGCCGCGGCCTGTTATGATAACATCAGCCTCGCCGATTTTGTTAGCCTGCTCAATTGCCGAAACTATTTCGGGCGGCGCTTCAATACCTTGCACCCGCACCGGCATTATGACTACTTCACTCATTTTCCAGCGGCTGCCGAGAACCCTTATAATATCTTGCACCGCCGCTCCTGCGGGTGATGTTATGACGGCGATTTTTCGGGGAAATCTCGGAAGCGGTTTTTTGTGAATTTCGTCAAAGAGCCCTTCCTTGTAAAGCTTTTCTTTGAGCTGCTCAAAAGCGACATACAGGTCGCCAATTCCGTCGGGGGTTATTTCGCTCACATAAAGCTGATAAAGACCGTCTCTGGGATATACCGATACTTTTCCGAAAGCAACAACCGACATTCCGTTTTCGGGCTTAAAGCGGAGCTTTATTGCGCTGCCTTTAAACATCACGCATTTGAGTGAGCCTTCGGTGTCTTTCATTGTAAAATAATGATGTCCGGACGGGTATACCTTGTAATTTGACAGTTCACCTTTGACGTATACACCTGAAATGACATCATCTGCATCGAGTATGCGTTTTATGTAGTTATTGAGCTGAGTGATTGTAAAGATTTTTTCAGCCATTTGGCTCTACCTCTTCGCGTGAAAAGCTTCCCAAAATACCGTTGATAAAAGCGCAGGTTTCAGGGGGCTCATAGTGCTTTGCCAGTTCAATCGCTTCGTTTATTGCAACCTTGTCGGGAACGTCCGGCATGTAGAGAACCTCATACATGGCTGTTTTCATTATTGCTGCGGCGGTTCTTGATATTCTGCCGAATTTCCAGCCGATTGAATATTTTTCTATGTAACCGTCAAGCTCGGCGGCACGGTTCGAAACACCCGTCACAATTTGCGTAATATAGGCAAGCTGCTTTTTGCTCGGAAAATCCTTGTAGAGTTCGTCTTCCTCACTGAGCGTTTTGTAGTACTCTTCATTAAATAAATGCTCGATTATTTCCTCGGGACCCGACGGATTTTCGGACAGTGCAAAGCACAGCCTGACGGCAATTTCCCTTGCTATGGCTCTTTTCATACCTGTTGTTTCGCTTTTTTGAGTGATACACCACAGATATGGATATTCACCGTGCTGACCTTGATGCCGATTGCTTCTTCAATGGCGGTTATAACAGCCTTTTGCACAACGGCGCCTACTTCGCTCACCGAATAGCCAAGCTCGGCAATAAAGGAGACGTCAAGTGCAATGTTGTCGCCGTCGATTGAAACCTTAACACCTCTTGATATGCCTTTTTTTCCGCTGACGGTTGTCAGCTCTCTGCCCGGTGACTGATAAAGCCCGTGCACACCGTCAACATCAACTGCTGCCGCTGCCGCAATGACTGCCACAACGTTCTGACAGATGTTTATGCTTCCTTTTTCGTCGGAGCTTCTAATATATCCTTTACTTTCAGCCATTATTTTTCTCCCTGTTTGTTTAGTCGACTAATAATATCACATCAGCTTTAGAACTTCAAGTTCACTTATCACTCACCAAAATGTGGTTTTTACCTGCTTTTAATGTTGAAATCGGCCCTGCAACCGTCGGACTTATTGCACAAATATCAAAATAATCTGTGTCGAGTATAAGCGGGCTGCCGTCGGGGTTTTCAAAATCGGCATCAACAATTCGCACACGTCCGAGTGTGGCAGTGTCATGCGGCTTTGAAGTGAAGCTTTCAAAATTATCGGGCATTGTTATTTTAAGGAATACCTTACCGTCTTCCTTTTCAATTGCAAAACCCGCGTCAAAACTGCCGCAGTCGAGCTTATCTTGTTCCTTTTCAAAAGCGACAGCCCCGTTTGTGTAAACATTATCCGAGATAAAAACGGGCTGCTTTGTTTTCATAAACTCCCCGTGGTCGCACGGCTGCTGCGCGTCAACTATGTCTATAAACTCCTCAAGTGATGTGGTATGCCCGTCAAAGCCTGCAGTACCGACCATTTCGTCTGTCTGCCCTCCGACAAATATGTTTTGGAAATATCTGTCATCACCGCCGAAGGTTGCCGAAAACCCTGCAACCTCAGTGCTGTGTGGTGCGTGATACGGTGTGGAGCGGTCGGTTGAAAAACGCAGTGCAAACTTTCCTGCAAACAGGTTGTGTACATATGCCATACCTTGTGCGTCATTATGAAGTGCATATTTTGAACCGAAAATGTTGTAGTCAATCAGTGACGGACCGTGCGAAACCTCCATAAACAGGTCACGGTTATTGTGATAGAGCAGATTTTTGCTAATTCTTGTTCCCTGCGCCTGCCAGTCCATCCAGATACCGAGCGAGCAGTCGTGGATATGATTGTTATGTATTTGCACATCTATCGGAGCATGGAGCTTAATGCCTGCGATTTCATGCCCGTAAAACTCACGGCGAATTGCAATGTTGTAGATATGATTTCCGTAGATTTCGCTGAACACACAGCCCAAATGACCGACTATTCCGTTTTGTCCGCAGTCGTGTATTACATTGTTTCGGATAATATGCGAGCCGATTTTTTCTTTGGACCAGCCGATTTTCCGTGCCTTAAAGACTGCCTCAAGCTGATATTGATAACCCGGCTTGTCCTTGCGGAAAGTGCGCTCATTATTGCCTGTTGAAGCTTCCTTGCCTATGCTGACGGCGCTGCATTTTGCATCGTGAATAATGTTGTTTTCAATTATCCAGCCTTTACTCCAGTGAGCGCCGATAAGACCGGGCTGGTCGGCTGTCGGCGGGGTCCACGGGGTTGCCGCCTGTGCCATTTCAAAACCGCTGACCGTTATATAGTCTATGCCTGCCGTTTCGGGATAAAAGCAGCACTTGCGGACATTTATTTCTACAAGACTTGTGTTCGGGTCGGCATCGTGGAAATTTGCGGTTATTTGCGTGTTTTCTTCATCTACCGTACCAAACCACAGATATTTTGTCTGTTCTTTATTTAGTATCGGGACTGTTTCATTCGTCCAGTGGTCAAGTGTTGTTTCGCGTATCTCGGGCTTAAAAACATGGCTGTAGCTGTCTGCTTCATACAAGGACATGCCGTCTAAATACACATCGCCGAGATGTGCCGAGCGGCCTTGCGGATAGAGCAGCCAGTCGCCGATAACAGTTTCAAAATATGGGTTGAAGTCTCCAAAAAATGTGTTTGGCAGTGTAACTTTCCAGACGCCGCCCTCCACTTTTTCCCAGTTTGTAATACGCTCCGAGCCTTTGATGACGACCTTTTCACCATCCGCCGCTTTGTAGGTTATCCGTCGCACATTACTGAGCCCCGGATTTTTGGGTCTCACCCACTCTCTATACTCACCCTCGTGAACAATAATCGTGTCACCCGCACGGGCAATGCTTGCCGCCGCACTTATTGTAAGCAGCGGGTTTTCTTTTGTACCGAGATTTGTGTCTTTTCCGGTTTTAGAAACATGATAAGTTTTCATAATAGCTCCTTTCGTCCATTCGTCATCGCGAGCCGTTAGGCGTGGCGATCCAGATGACGTATTTTGTGAGTTTGTATTATTAACCTGCTCCGATTATAGGGAGCACTTCGATAATATCACCTTGTTTAAGCTTTGTATTCAAGCCGCCCGTCGCTTTGACGCTCGCCGCATTTACAAGCACAAGCCATGTTTCGCCGCCGAGTATAAGTTGCTTGAAGTCTTCGCCGAAGCTTTTCGCAAGCTCATTAATCAAAGCATGTAAATCAGGGCAGCACTTTGGATCCATATTCACAGATACCATGCCGCCCGTGTATTTAAGTGCGCTGCCGTAAAATTTAACTTTCATCTGAATTTTCGGCAAGCAGCAAATCACTCTTTGCCGCATATTTTCTAATCATAGATTTAGCGACGGCTTCGTCAAGCATACCGTTCATGCTTGGCGTTTCAAAGAAACGCTTGGGAAGCTTAACGCCCTTTTGCTGAAAACCGAGTGCTTTTTTTATCTGCAGTTTTGTTTTATACACACGCCTGCCGATTTCCGTCAGTTCTTCATTTGTAAGCTCAAAACCTATGGAGTCAAGTGCGTCGAGTATTGTTTGACGGTCGTATATTTTTCTGGCAAAAAGGCACATTATGAGCGAGTTTGTCATGCACCGCTCACATTCCTCGGCAAAAATCATATCGACCAATTTATCCTCGTCAAATTCTTCCATGCTCTGGTCGAAGCTGTAGCCTCCGTTGTCAAGGTGAGAGTGCCTTGCTCCGACAGCCGCTCCGATGAGCGAGCCGTAGCCTGTGTGGTAGCCTGCCATTTCGTTGCCCGCAACATGCATGGCAAAATCCTCACCGCCGTATATTGACGATGCGTGGCGCGAGCCTTTTCCGAGTGCCTGATAAAATGAGTTTGTGCCCGTTGCAAGGTATTCTATTGCTTTTCTGTATTCCTCGGCTTTTCCAAATCGAAGCTTAACAAGGGTTTCGGCTTCCGTGATATAGCCTTTTTCCAAAGCCTCCGTTGCCCAGCCGAGGCAGACGCCCGTACTCATTGCGTCAAGTCCAAGCTCCTCAACCTCGTGGATTAGAGAGATGATAGCATCTGTATTTGCCACACCGAGAAATGTTCCGAGTGCAAAAATCAGTTCATAGTCGTAGGAAACGCTGATTGCTTCATATTCATGCCCTTTGTCAAACTCGCGGCGGTACATGCCGATGTGGATACAGCCGACGGGGCATCCCGTGCAGGACATCTTCCGCACAAGGTTTTTTTGTGCAAATGACTCGCCGCAAATACGCCCTGCTTCTTCAAAAGAGCCCGAGCGCATGTTGCGTGTCGGTAAGCCTCCGCTTTTGTTGAGAGGCATGATGTTTTCGGGTGTTCCCGCATCGTGATATTTTGCCATGTATTCGGTTGCCGTGCACTTTTTATACAGCTCCTGATAGAGTTTTATGTATTTTTTGTGGTTCAAAATAGGAATTGAGCGGTTGCCGTAAATTGAGATTGCTTTGAGGTTTTTTGAACCCATGCAAACACCGAGCCCCATGCGTCCGAAATGGCGGTAGGTATCAACCGTTGCACATGCAAAGGATACGCCGTTTTCGCCGGAGGGTCCGATGTATACTATAGAACGCTTGCCGTCCGCATGTCCTGCATGACGCTCTTTTTCACGTATGTACTGACCGACCTCACTGACGTTGAGCCCCCAAATTGCACGGGCGTCTTTAACGGTGACGTTGTTTGTGGATATGCTCAGATAGCTGTGTTTTTTTGCCTTGCCCGTGATAACGAGGGCGTCATATCCCGCCATGAGCATGGTCATTCCCATGCGGGCTCCCGCGTAGCTTTCGCCGAGCTCGCCCGTCAGAGGGGATACAAACATCGCGACGGTTTTGGTCAAAACGGGAAATACATATGTCCCCGCTCCGATGGCAAAAACAATTGGCTGCTCTGCGTCCATAGGCTTGCAGTCGGATTTTATGTTTTCGAGCAGAAGCTTGCTTGCAACGCCGACGCCGCCGAGGTATTTAAGTAAATCCTCACGCTGTTCGATGCGGATTTTTTCTGTCTCAAGGTCAATATATAAAACTCTGATGAACTTTTCGTTTAACACTTATCTCGCTCCTTATACATCATACATCAATAAGCTGCAGGCAGTCGTGGGGGCAGTATCTTGTGCAGATGCCGCAATGATGGCAGATTATCGGGGTTTGTGTTTCTTCGTCAAAATTTACGGCATTGACTATACATGCCTCTTCACATTGACGGCAGCCGATGCATTTGTCCGCTTTGAGCAAAACTCCTCCGCCGTCGCGAAGCACAAGGGCGTTACTCGGGCATACTTCCATACATGCGGGTTTTGAGCAGCCGAGACACACAATCGCAACAAAATTGCTCGACATGCCACCTGTTGTTCGGACTCTGATTGCACTTTTAATGAGCGAGTGATTTTTTTGATTAAAAGACGCACACACAAGCATACAGGTGAAGCAGCCGAGGCATTTTTTCATTTCCTTTGAACGCAGAATTTTTGGCATCTGTTTTTGCTCTCCTACTTATTATCCATGCGTCATCGCGAGCGTAGCGTGGCGATCCAGACACTGCACTAACATAATCCGGATTGCCGCGTCGCGTAAGTCTCGCAAGCGAGACTTGTGCTCCTCGCAATGACGGCAACGTTAGTATAACTATATCATAAATATTAAGTTATGTCTAACTCAAGGTGTCCCTCAGTTTGGTGAGTTCGTCCATGGCGGCTTTGTAGTTAATGTCTTCTATTTGCCGCACAAGCTCCTGTGCTCCTTCAATCATCAACACCTCATCAAGCATCTCCATACATTCGGTGCTGTGGCTGGCGAGGAGCGGCTCAAGCTTGTCTAATATCTCAAGTGCCTTATCCGTATCAATGCTTCCGGGTTTTGCTTTTGTTTCAACTGCGCTCAGCATGGGAGTGAGCTTGTCTAAAACCTTTGTCAGCTCTTCCTCAAGCAGCTCAAGCTGCTCGTCTGTGACAGCAATCGCACCGCCGCTGAGCATATCCTCGACACCTGCAGCAGTTGTCTGCAAGGTCTTTTCACCTATTTGTCCGGCGTTACTTTTGAGCGTATGAACCAATCTGTGAGCGAGCTTGGCATCATCGTCGGCAATCGCTTTTTTAACGTCGGCAAAGGTTGTCTGATTGTTCTTTACGAAATATACCTGCAGTACTTTCAAGGTGTTTTCGTCAATTATAATTTGCTGTTGCTTGTCTATTGCGGAATATCCCACAACCGGCAGGTATTTCGCCAAACATCTCCACAGCTCCTGTGAGCTAAAGGGTTTTCCGAGACAATCAGGCATTCCGCTGTTTTCGTAACTTTCCAAATCATCTGACATAATGTTTGCCGTTAGGGCTATAATCGGTGTTTCCACACCTAATTTTTTGATTTCGGAAACCGCTTCAAGACCATCCATTACAGGCATATGAATATCCATAAATATGAGGTCAAACATTTTTTCTTTTCGCAGTAAACGTCCTTTAATAATTGAAACACTTTCGTACCCGTTATTTGCCACAACGTTTTTAATTCCCACGCGTTCCAAATGGTCGCATATAACCTGCTGGTTTAGTCTGTTGTCTTCACAAACTAAAATCTCACCTTTGAAGTTCGGTCTTTCAAAATCATTAACAAACATCTCCTGCTCGGACATAACAATATCGTCATCGGCAATCGTATCAAATATTATGTCAAAGCTGAACTTACTGCCTACACCAACGGTGCTCTCAACTATGAGTCTGCTGTTCATAAGCTCAATAATATTTTTTGTGATTGTAAGTCCAAGTCCCGTGCCGCCGAATTTGCGGGCAATGCTGTCATCGCCTTGTGTAAAGGAGTCGAAAATTCTTCTCACCTGTTCGGGGTTCATGCCGATGCCTGTGTCTTTTATTTCAAAGCCCACGGTTACAGTGTTTTCGGTATGTTCTTTAATCGATGCCCCCAAGCTGACTGTTCCGACATTTGTAAATTTGATTGCATTTGAGAGCAGGTTAATAAGAGCTTGCCTGAGGCGGTTCGGGTCGCCGAGCAGCTTTTTACCGACCGACGGCTCGGCATGGCAATAAAGCGCAATGCCTTTTTCTTCAATGAGCGGGGCAATTGTCGAGCGGCATGTTTCAAAAACATCGGACAAATCGAAGGCAATATGCTCAAGCTCAAGTTTATCTGCTTCGATTTTTGAAATGTCGAGTATGTCGTTTATGATGCTAAGAAGCCACTCTGCACTGCTTTGGATATTTCTCAGATAGTTTTGAGTTCTTTGAGGATTTTCAGCATCCTGTGCAAGCTCCGCAAACCCTATGATACTGTTCATGGGCGACCTGATTTCATGGCTCATGTTTGCAAGGAAACGGCTCTTTGCTTTAGACGCACTTCTCGCTTCCGCTGTTCGCTCGATAACTAATTTTTCAAGGCGTTTTTCTTCATTGCTGTTTCTGATAAATATTACAATAAGCAGAATTATTGCAAGTACGGTCAAAACACCCGAACTTATCAGCCACGGCTGTTGCGCCTCCGCCTCCGACTCGGCAAGTTTAGCGCGGTAGTCGTAGGTTTTTCTCATCCACGCGTCGGCAATTCCGCTTGTATCGCTCAAGGTCAGAGCTTTGTCAATGATTGAGCGTAAATGCTCATGCTCTACGTTATAGCCAAAACGGCTTTCAATCGGCTGAGAGAATATAAGATTTGCCTTATACCCGACAAGCTCCTGCAGGTGAGTAAGGTGCATAAGTCTTCTCTGGGTTGTCATAACCATGTCAACCTCGCCCTCACGCAAGGCTGCAAAAGCAAGGTCGATGCCCTCATACTCCACGGTATTTCTGTGGTTCGGAAACCAGCGCTCAAACATCGCCGTAAAAGTAGTGCCTCTGGCAACACCGACCGTCAGGTGCTGAATATCATTTACCGTAATATCGGGGTAATCCGCTCTTGATACAAGGGCAAAATAATCATCAAGTATTTTTGTCTCCGACCACAGGAAAAGACCTTCGCGCTCTTTTGTCCATGTGAGCTCCGGAACAATAAATATTTCCCCTTTGATAAGCATCTCCTGCATTGCGGGCCACTGGGTAAACTCATTATGAACTACATTAAACTGCAGACCCGTAAGTTTTGCCACCTCGTCGAGCAGGTCGAAATAAACACCCTGCCACTCGCTATGCCTCGGGTGGAAAAAGCTGAGCGGATAGTTGCTGTTAAATGCCGCAATCGGAATGACCGGATTGTCATTGATGTAAGCTTCTTCTTCGTCTGTGAGCCATACTGACATTTTGTGCAGACGGAAATCCTGATAGCCTTTGTCGTATAAATAGCTCAGATGCGGCATTAGAGCGCCGCTTTGCTGTGCTTTTTTAATAACGGATATAATAGGCTCAAGCTGCTCATTTGCAGTTGCAATGGATACGGGATTAAAAATAAGCGGTGTAAAGTCCTCTATAATCAAATCATCATAGTCCATAAAGAGTGCTTCTGTTGTGTGAACAGTGACATAAGCATCGGCATATCCGTTTATGAGCAACTCATGCACTTCTAAGGAGTCATTTATCCACACAGGCTCATAGGAGCTCGGGTCAATAACCTTTGAAACAGCCGCTTCATGCGGTGTGCCCGCGACAAATGCATACCTGACGGGACGCTCCTGTGCAATTTGGCTCAGTGCCGGGCTGCCTGCAAGCCGTATCATGCTGTATTGACGCTCGGCAATAGTATCGGTCATAAAAAAGTATTTTTCTCTTTCCGGCGTCGGCATTATTGTGCCCGAAAAATCGATTGCTCCTGAAAGTAAGCCTTCCATAAGTTCCTCGAACAAAACCAGCTCAAGCTTGAACGGGATGCCGAAAAAGTCCGTCAAAAAACGGCAGAGCAAATCGGCATATCCGCCCATTTCGCCGTTTTCTTTAATAAATGACTCCGTCATTAAGGTCATACCATATATAAAAGGTGTATTTGCCCGCTCCCTTTGCAGTGCTTCAATGCTTGCGATTTCGTCTGCCGTTATATCTTGCACATCGCGAAACGAAGAAGGAGTGCCACCTACCTGATTTGCGTCAGAGCCGTCATGCTCATTTGCACAACCCGATATAAGCGTAAGCATCATCAGCAACACAAACACTAAACAAAAACTTCTTTTTACTTTTATACCTATTGTCATAATTATTTTCCTATGCTAATAAATTTTAAGTTTTTTTATTGTGTAATAATAACATAACTTCACATATATGTTCAAGAGTGGTTGCTGATATGTTGCAAATATGTAAGGTATCGGATTGAAATTTTATGCGGCATATGGTATAATATGTATGATAGGAATGAATAATTAACCATGAATAAATACATTTTTAAGCATTTTAAGCGCTCTGTTGTGTCCAATATTCTTTTTTGCCTGCTGCTCACAATGGCAGGTGCTTTGCTTTGCATATCCTCGGGGCTGTGGTTTTCGGCTCATGACGCCCTGCAAAATCTTGATGATACGATTACAACGATTGCAATGCCGGACTACTTTCATATAACACGCTATGCGGCAAGTAAAATGCAAAACCCACGTGACATGCGTGATACAATCAGAGAAACTGTATATAAATCCGATTTGCTGCAAATGGACCAAAGACGTATTTTCGGTGCTTATGCAGACGGTATACGACCCGTTCCGCTTAGGGCATCAGGCTATGGTTTAGACCCGCTCATTTTGCAACATTCCTCACACTCGCTTGCCGCGTTTGTCGTCACCTTTGAAAAAGAAGACACAATGCACGCCATTCACTCTTCCTATTCAGAAGACCTCGGAGAATACGACCCTTACATTTTTACATATCATGCGGGAGCTTTTACTGTCGAAGAAGCTTTGTTTCTTCATCAGGACTATCAGCAGCCCCGATATATTCACATCAGCTATCATAATAACCCCGACGGCTCGGCTCCTTTTGAACTCGGTAAAAAATATGTTGTAATCGGCACTTATACTCCGTCGGGCGGCTTTGGCGGAGGCTTTAGTCATTTGAGTATTGAAGCTCCGAATGTGCCATTGGTTCCGCTCGTTGTTGATGTTGTCACCACACATGAGGAGTATAGGAAATATTTCAATAACTTGCATTGGAGTTATACCCCGCCGGAGTACAATTTCCCCGAATTTCCCGAAAAACCCATTGAAGTAAGAGATTATGTTTATGAGCGTGATTTTGTGCCCGAGATAGACGGGGATTACGGATTTTTTGAGTTTGACGGCAATGTAGAGGAGCTTATGGCTTCCGAAAAAATGGCATGGATGAATGACGCTCTTAAAACCGCAGATGTCACGGCGCGCAGCTTTCAGGTGCTGACAACAAATGAAGCACTTAGTCTTTTTCGCTTAAATCAGCGCGGAAGCCTCTTTGACGAGGGCAGAACCTTCACCGCCCGTGAGCAAAAAAACGGCGCAAGGGTTTGCCTTGTAAGCCGCAGCTTTGCCGACCATAACGGGCTGTCTGTCGGAGATACTGTGCCGCTTAGGTTATATGAAATCACTCTTACCGAGCATGTTGTTTCGTACTACCCGTCCGAGGAAGCAGGTGCGGTCACGCAATCCATTTTTGTACCAAGTCCGTTTAATCTTGAAAAAGAGGTCACAGACCCTATCCCATATACCATAGTCGGCATAATGAATATCATGCCGACAGATGTCACCGACTATGCAATATCGCGTAGTATGGTTATAATCCCCGACAGGTCATTTGACGGAGTTTTTGGCGGAGCTGACGCATCGGAGTCGGAAGCTATGTTTATACCGCTGCTCCATGATGCAGTTATCGTTCCAAACGGGCAAATTGACGAAACCCGCGAGCTGATAAACAGTATCGCAGACGGGTACGGGTATTTTTTCCGCTTTTATGACCAAGGGTACAACTCAATAAAAATTGCACTTTCAAATCTGCGCTTTGGTTTGTCATGGATTTTGGGTCTTGCCGCAGCGGTCTGGTTTGCGGTAGTCTTCCTGTATTCATTTTTCTACACGGCACGCAAGCGTAAGGAAGCGAGCATACTCAACGCAATCGGGGTCAATCAAAAGAGCAGGTTTAGGTGGGTTTTTGTGCAGGGCACGCTGCCGATTTTGATTTCTCTGTGTTTTTCGCTTGCTATTTCTTTACCTTTATATGAATACATCATTGACGCCGCCGCAAATGCCACAAAAGCATTTACGGACGCATTTCGCAATCTGACACTGAGCAATGCCGCCGACCTCGGTATCCGCCGCAGTGTTCCGCTGAGCACCTCCCCCATTGCAATGGTGATTACCGCACTTTTTGGCACGCTGCTGCTTCTTGCCGTGACATGGTTTATGTCGGTACGTGCGGCACGGTTTAGTTCCCTCAGTGCAGGAAAGGGGGAAGATTGATGCTGTTTGTTATCTCATATTTTATGAAAAGAGCGGTACGTGAGAGGATAAAAAGCCTTGCAGTTCCGATACTTGCTTTTACTCTTATTGTTCTGATTAACACACTCGGAGGAATTAAAGAGTGGCTTGATGCCGAGTTTGAAAACACCATGGATAATCATGTTATCATTGCCGAAGTCAGCGACCTGACAGGTGATAAAACGGACAATCTGAATATCAGCCAAAATGCCTTGGAGCTATTTACAAACCCAACCGCGGCTTTATCTCTTTATGATTTTACAAGTGATTTGATACTGAAACGAAGCTTTGATGTTATACTTTCTGACAGTCAAAAAGAAACAGTTGTAACAGCAATTACCGGCATCGTTGCCGATGACAGACTTGCCCCCGAAACCGGAGCGACTGTCAGTTTTTCGGGCGGATATGATGATAGTATTTTCCAAACCGACAAACCTGTAGCTGTGGTCAGCGAGGATGTACTCGCTGCCGCCACGGACGGCACGCTCCGCATTACTATTACGGAGAAGCTGCCCGATGTGAGTGAATTCTATTTCGACCCGGATATTGAGCAGGATTATCTTGAAATGTATAATATTGAAATAAGGCAAGACAGCGACGGTGAGTGGCTTCTTGTTGTTGAGGGCGATAACAACACCTCTACAATCGCTTATTTAACACCAATTGTGCAAAGTAATGTGGTCCCGTGGTATGATTATCATGACGACGGCTTTGTCACCGTTGCGTGGTATTTGCCCATTCATATGGGTTGGGAAGCTTATTGGGTTCGTCTTGCCGGTCAAGTGACAGATGGCGGATATGTGACAATTGAAAAAGAACTTGAGATAGTCGGCACAGTGACAGGCTTGGGCGATGGAGTAATTTTCAGTCCTTTTTGGGCGATAAACTCGTTTGTGGAAGAATTTGAAGACATTCCTTTTTATACCGACAGGCTGTCTATGACAGTGGCGGATAACCGCGAGCTTTCAGCCTTTAAGATACAAGCCGCACGAAGCTTTGCAAGGGTACGACCCATTCACACCACTATACCGCTTGCAATGACGGTTTATGACTCGTCTTTTTACGAAGCCGTCGAGCCGCTTTTGCAAAATATTATCCTCGTTGACATTGCAATTCCCGTTGTTTATGTTATCTCTGTATGCATAGGGTTTTTAGCGAGCACGCTGCTCACACGGGCTCGACGGTCCGAGTTTGCAGTCATGCGCAGCGTCGGTATCCACAGGCGGGATATTTTCACGGGTATTCTCAGCGAGCAGTTTATATTGAGCCTGATTGGCGCGGCAGTCGGCTCCGGTTTAACAATAATTGTTTTCGGGTCAATATCAATTATACGCCCTGCGATACTGCTCGGCTGCTATGTGCTTGGAACGGTTTTTGCGGGCATTAAAGTGTCGGGGACAAATGTGCTTGAAGTAATGAAAGAAAAGGAGTGATTTCGTGGATAAATTAACCTTAAACGATGTCAGCTACACATACAAAAGTAAGTATCAGACGGTGAGCGCCTTAGCGGGCATCAGCTACTCGTTTGAACCGGGCAAGTTTTACGCCGTGGTAGGAAAAAGCGGCAGCGGTAAAACAACCTTACTCTCTCTTATCGCAGGGCTTGACCTGCCGATGTCGGGGACGGTGGCTTTCGGCGAAATGGAAACGGATAAGATTGACCGTGATAAGCTCCGCTTGGAGCATGTTTCCGTCATATATCAAAGCTTAAATCTCTTTCCGCTTCTGACGGCAATAGAAAATGTGATGTTTCCTATGGAATACCGCGGCATTTCTAAAAAAGAAGCAGAGGAAACCGCCATAAAAAGGCTTGAGAGTGTCGGAATAGACAGCGAAAAACACCACCGCCTGCCGTCAATGCTATCGGGCGGCGAGCAGCAGCGCGTGGCTATCGCAAGAGCGCTTGCGGCAAAAACAGAGATAATTCTTGCAGACGAACCAACGGGTAATCTTGACAGTGAAAACAGTGCCAACATTGTGGAGCTTTTGAAAAACCTTGCACATTCGGAAAATGTATGTGTTATTGTCGTGACGCATGACCCCGATGTTGCGCAGTCTGCCGATTTGGTGATTGAGCTGCTCGACGGAAAGATTAAAAGTTAGCCTGTAACTTAAAAGTTTGTGGTATAATTGTTATATGAGTTTAGATTGCTTAGTTGAAATGTCAAACAGATACGGAGCAGACGAGCAGTATGTGCTGCTCGGCGGCGGGAACACTTCGTACAAGGACGGAAATGTCATGTATGTTAAGGGTTCGGGTACGCCGCTTGCGACCATTGCCGCCGACGAATTTGTGGCAATGGATTTGCAGCTGTTGCGCGATACTCTATCGTTTGAGTACCCTGCCGAGATGAGCGCGGCTGAGATTGAAGCTAAGTCCTTTGATTTAATTATGGATGCAAGGCTTTCGGGGCAGGAAGCCAAGCGTCCGAGCGTGGAGTCTATTTTGCACGCTTTGTTTCCGTATAAGTACGTCTTGCATGTGCATCCCACTTTGGTAAACGGACTGACATGCAGCGTCAATGGCGAGCAGGAAATGCAGCGTTTGTTTGGCGAGGCATCGCACTACCCTGCCGTATGGGTGTTGTCAAAGCCACCGGGGCCGGGTTTGGCACGGGAGTTGGCAGAGGTGCTGACTGTGACAGGGGGACGCAATCCCTGCGAGGGGGAGGGGTTTGTCACAGATTTTCCGAAGCTTGCTTTCCTCCAAAATCATGGTATCTTCATTGCTGCCGACAGCGTCGGTGAAATTGACGACATCATGGCATATGTCATGGACAAGCTGACGGCTTGTGTGACGGAGTTTCCCGATTTTACAGATGTTCCTCCTGATGTGGATACTCTTGAGCTGATGAATAACCCTCTGACGCCCGAGCAGGCTTTGTATTTTCTCGGCAGCTTTAGAAGCCGTGAAAAAGATGTACAGACGCTAATCTTAAACGCCTGCAAAATAGCTGTTTATGCAAAGTCTTTTGGCGGAGCAAATCCCCTCGGTGAAGATGTAGTAAAAACTATGTTGGAGTTCAATCCGTATAAGTAGGAAACTACACAACTTGGAGCATGATTGCGTTTTCGATGCGGCGTTTGAAAAGCTCGCAGCCTATCTCATAAATACCGTTTATGCTGCCTGATGCATAATATGCATTTGCCGCACAGCCTCCGCTGCAGTAAAATCTTGCCCAACACTCCCTGCACTCGCTGCGTGAATAAATACTCACGGCAGCAAATTCGTCGCGTTGTTTATTATTTACAGCACCGCTGTGAACATTTCCCAGTAAAAACCGCTTGTCGCCGACAAATTGGTGGCATGGGTACAAATCACCCGCAGGGGTCACTGCCATGTAATCTACACCGACACCGCAGCCTGCTATCCGCTTATGTATGCACGGGCCGTCCGTGATGTCTAAAGTGTAATGGTAAAAATTAAAGCCCCTGCCAAGCAGCTTGCGTCTTTGCATTTCTATCGCAAGCATATCATACTGCCGATACAGCTCGGGCAGGTCGTTTTTTGTAAAGCCGAGCGGGTCATCTTTTTTTGTGACTGCAGGCTCTAACGATAGCTCTGTAAAGCCAAGGTCTGCAAGGTGCAGGATATCATTTGTAAAGTCCATGTTTTCGCGTGTGAAAGTGCCTCTGATGTAATAGCCCTTGTAACGCCTCGCTTCAACGAGTTTTTTTATCTTAGGCAGCACCTCATCGTAGCTGCTTGCTTTGCCTGTTATTTTTCGCATGGCATCGTGAGTTTCCGGACGTCCGTCAAGGCTGAGCACCACATTGTGAAACTCTTTGTTTGCAAAGCTGATGACTTCATCATCTATGAGCAGTCCGTTTGTTGTGAGGGTGAAGCGGATTTTTTTATCGAGCTTTTTTTCAACCTCACGGGCATATGCGACAATTTCTTTAACAACCTGCAGGTTGAGCAGCGGCTCACCGCCAAAAAAGTCAATATCAAGATTTCTCTTAGTTCCGGAGCTTCTTATCAGAAAATCAACCGCTTTTTTTCCTGTTTCAAAACTCATGAGTTTTGTATCGTTTGAATTTTCACCGTCATTGTATTCGCCTTGCCCTGCAAAGCAATAGGCACATGTCATGTTGCACACATGCGATACGTTAAGGCAAACGGCGGTGAGTGGTGCCTGCTCCTTGTGCGGGCGAACACAGTTCGCCCCTACAGAGATATTATAATCATCTGCAGTAAAGAGTTTGCCGCGGTTTCGGAGCATTTCTATGTCAATGATAATTGCCCGAATATCACTTTCCGTGACATTCGGGTGCAGCTCTAATATACGCTTTATCAGCACCTGAGGCTCTTTGCCGTCGAGAACAAGCTCATACAAGCGTACGACGTCATAGGTGACAGCATCGACACTATGTATCGAACCACTCGCAACGTCAAGTATAATATTGTGCCCGCAGTGCTTGTAGCAGTGTATCATTTATTCGTGCGTGTCGGGGTTTTCACATTTTTGATTGGCAACGCCGCATGAGGTTTTACATGCCGACTGACATGAGGTTTGGCACTCGCCGCAGCCTCCGTCTTTTAAGCTTTGCCTTAAATCGCGTGTCTCAAGTGTTTTAATTGTATGCATGGTTTTCTCTCCTATGATGTATTATTTATATCTGGATTGCCACGCCACTGTGTGGCTCGCAATGACGATAAAGTCAACTTAACTTGAATAAGTCCGTGCTCAAATATTTTTCGCCGCGGTCGGCAAAAAGCGTTACGATAAAGCCGCTGTCTATGGACTTTGCTACCTCAGCGGCAGCTATCATTGCTGCTCCCGAGCTCATTCCTACAAAAATACCCTCGCGGACAACTATCTGCCGCACCATTTCGTAAGCCGCCTGCGTATCAATCATAATGCTGCCGTCGATTTGCGAAACGTCGTACAGCTCGGGGACAATGGCTTCGTCCATGTTTTTTAAGCCTTGTATGTAATGTCCTTTTTCGGGATGTGCTTCGATGATTTTTACGGCAGGGTTTAATTCCTTAAGCTTTAAGCCGATGCCCATGATTGTTCCCGATGTGCCGAGTGCGGAAACTATATGTGTGAGCTTGCCGTCTGTTTGCTCCCAGATTTCCTGTGCGGTGGTGCTATAGTGGGCGATTTTGTTATATTCGTTAGAAAACTGGTTCGGGTTAAAGTACTTGCCCGGATTTTCCGCTATCAGCTCACGGCATTTAATAATCGCTCCGTCAGTGCCAAGCTCGGCATCAGTGAGTATTATCTCTGCGCCAAACGCACGTATCATCTTTTGCCGTTCAATACTGACTGCAGAGCTCATTACAACTTGCACTGCGTAGCCTTTGACCGCTCCTATCATAGCAAGGGCTATGCCTGTGTTGCCCGATGTCGGCTCAATGATAACCATGTCTTTTGTAAGTGCTCCGGTGCTTTCCGCCTGCTCAATCATTTTTACGGCAATGCGGTCTTTTATGCTGCCTGTCGGGTTGAAGCCCTCAAGCTTTGCATATATCTGCACGTTGGGGTTCGGGTTTAAGTGATTTATTTTAACAAGCGGCGTATTGCCGATTGCGTCTAATATGCTGCTGTACATTTTTGTTTACCTTTCTTTCTGGATTGCCACGTCACTACGTTCCTCGCAATGACGGCGTGGTATATTGCTCTTTATTGACGAGGGTACTACAGGGAAGAGCCGTGAGGGGAAACGATGACCGGTTTTCGCTTTTTCGCGAAAACCGCTGGCACGTTTCACCGATGTAAGTGCTCTTTACGTAAATAATATTTCAATAAAGAGCTATTTCGTGACGGTGGTTTCAAATATCAATCTCGCCGTCGAAGCATTTGGTGGCGGAGCCTGTCATAAATACACGCTCGCCCGAATAGCGGATAATGAGGTCGCCGCCGGGAAGCTTGACCGTGATGTCGGTGTCTTTTTTGCAGTAGCCGTTTTCGACTGCGGCAATCGCCGCCGCACACGCTCCCGTTCCACATGCTTTGGTTTCACCGTTGCCGCGCTCCCAAACACGTACGAGCAGTGTGTTCTCGTCAAGCACAAGCACAAACATTGTGTTGACTCGCTCGGGGAATATCGGGTCGTTTTCAAACTTCGGTCCGATTTCTTCCAAGTTTAAGTTGTGCACATCGTCACAAAATACAACACTGTACGGGTTGCCGAGCGAAAGGCAGGTTATTGCGTAGTCGGCGCCTGCGATTGTCACGGGTCTGCCGATTATTTTTTTACCGTCAAGCTTTACGGGGATTTTTGCGGCATCAAACTCTACCCTGCCCATGTCGGTGGTGACTGTGGATACTTTGGTTCCTGTGGTCGACACCTGCATTTTTATGATAACACCGCACATTTCGACATTCATTTCCTGCTTGCGTACAATTCCCTCGTCATAGAGATACTTGCAGACACAGCGAAGTGCATTTCCGCAAACGCCGCCCATGGTGCCGTCGGGGTTGTAAATACTCACTTTGGCGTCGGCTTTGTCCGACGGCTCAATGAGAACAACTCCGTCGCCGCCTATTCCGTAGTGACGGTCGCTGAGTCTGATACTCAGACTTTCGGGGTCTGTGATTTTATTGTAGTCCAAGCAGTTAAAGTATATGTAGTCGTTTCCGCAGGTTTGGATTTTTGTAAACTTTAATGCTCTTTTGTTTGAGCGCATTTTATTGATATCGACAAGCTCAATGGTGGTGTCCCAATATTTGCTCATAAGGCAGTCGGCAACAACGTCTGCCGTGTCTATTGATGTCAGGCACGGAACATTACGCTCGACTGCTTTTCTGCGGATTTTAACGCTATCCCTGTCGGGGTCGCGTCCTTTGGTTGAGGTGGAAATGACGTAGCTTACTTTTCCGCTTTCAATGAGCGGCAGAATATTGTTTTCGCTCTCATATACCTTTCCGACGGAAATGGCGTCAAGCCCTACGCTTTTGAGCTTGGCTGTCGTGCCGCCGGTTGAATATATCTTAAAGCCGAGCTTGGCGAATTTGTGTGCCACATGCAAAACCTGCGCTTTGTCTTGGTCACGCACGGAAATGAATATGCCGCCGTCTTTTTTCATCTTGTAGCCCGCCGCGCGCATACCTTTATATAGAGCCTCCTCACGGGTTGAGGCTATGCCGAGCACTTCGCCCGTTGATTTCATTTCGGGTCCGAGCTGTGTGTCAACATTGCCGAGCTTTTCAAACGAAAATACGGGCACTTTGACCGCAACGTAGGGCGGCTGCTTAAATATTCCCGTGCCGTAGCCTAAATCGCTGAGTCTTTCATCATTCATGCAGCGGGTGGCAAGATCAATCATCGGCACACCTGTCACCTTACTTATATAAGGAACAGTTCGCGAGGAGCGCGGGTTTACTTCTATGACATAAAGCTGACCCTCACTGAGCAGGTACTGGATATTTACAATGCCGATAACACCGAGAGCCGATGCAAGTCTTTTTGTGTAATCCAAGATTTTGCTGCTCATGTAGTCATCAACATTCCATGCGGGGTAAACGGCGATAGAGTCGCCCGAGTGGACGCCCGCAACCTCAACATGCTCCATAATCCCGGGGATCAGTATGTCCGAGCCGTCGCAAATAGCGTCAACCTCAAGCTCCGTGCCTTGCAGATATTTGTCGATAAGCACGGGGTTTTCGATGTTTTGCCTTAAAATGATTTCCATATATTCTCTGATATCCGCCTGTGTAAATGCGATTATCATGTTTTGACCGCCAAGCACATATGACGGACGCATGAGTACGGGATATCCGAGTTTTTCTGCCACGACAATTGCCTCATCGGCGGTTTTTACCGTGTCGCCCTTTGGTCTTGGAATTTGAAGCTCCTCAAGCAGCGCGTCAAAACGCTCGCGGTCTTCCGCCGCGTCGATGTCGGTCGGCTGTGTGCCGAGTATTTTAACACCGATTTTACTAAGATATGATGTGAGCTTAATCGCCGTCTGACCGCCGAATGCCACAACTGCGGCATAGGGCTTTTCCGTTTCAACAATGCTGTGCACATCTTCGTTTGTCAGCGGCTCAAAATAGAGTCTGTCGGCTGTGTCGAAGTCGGTTGAAACGGTTTCGGGATTGTTGTTTACCATAACAACGTCAAAGCCCGCGTTTTTAAGTGCCCAGACGCAATGAACCGAAGCATAGTCAAACTCTATCCCCTGCCCTATGCGTATCGGTCCCGAACCGAAGACAATAACCGTTCTTTTCGGCTCGCCCGTTTGGGCTTTTTCGGCTTTTGCCTTAAACAAAAGAGCTTCGTTTTCATCGTCAAAGGTTGAGTAAAAATATGATGTGTCTGCCGCGTATCTTGCCGCACATGTGTCAACCATTTTATATACCGCACGGCGCGGTGTTTTGACCTTTTTCTTTGAAAGCCGCTCTATAACAGCGTCTAAAAAGCCGAGCCGTTTGGCTTTGAGGTATAGCTCTTCATCTATATATTCAGCTTCAACTTTTGCAAGAGTTCTCTCCATCATCGCTATGTTGTTTAGTTTGTTTAAGAACCACTTGTCGATTTTGGTGATATCGTGAATTTCGTCAATATCTATGCCGCGGCGAAGTGCTTCGTATACGACAAAAATCCGCTCGTCCGTGATGTTATGAAGCCTCTCACGGATAATATCCGTGCTCTGGCTCTCGCATATTTTGTCCACAAAGCTGTCTTTTCCGACCTCTGCTCCCCTGACGGCTTTCATCATGGCTTCTTCAAAGGTTTTGCCGATTGCCATAACCTCGCCCGTGGCTTTCATTTGAGTGCCGAGGGTGCGCTTTGCATAAACGAACTTGTCAAAGGGCCATTTCGGGAATTTTATAACAACATAGTCGAGCACGGGCTCCTGCATAGCCGTGGTTTTGCCGCCCGTGATAGTGTTTGCGATTTCATCGAGTGTGTAGCCGATTGCAACCTTTGTTGCAACCTTTGCAATCGGGTAGCCCGTTGCTTTGGACGCAAGCGCCGACGAGCGTGAAACACGCGGATTGACCTCGATAACCATGTAGTCAAAGCTGTGGGGGTCAAGTGCAAGCTGCACATTACAGCCGCCCTCAACTCCGAGCGAGCATACAATATCAAGGCTTGCTTTTTTCAGCATTTGATATTCCTTGTCCGAGAGTGTCACTGCGGGGGCAACGACGATGCTGTCGCCGGTGTGAACACCGACAGGGTCAACGTTTTCCATGGAGCAGACGGCTATTGCGTTGTTTTTCGAGTCGCGCATGATTTCAAACTCGACTTCTTTCCAGCCCGCAATGGACTGCTCGACAAGTATCTGACCGATTGGCGACATGCGAATACCGTTTGCCGCTGTTTCCTTGAGCTCTTCCATATTGTCGACAATGCCGCCGCCTGTCCCGCCGAGTGTAAATGCAGGGCGGATTATAAGCGGGAAGCCAAGCTCATTTGCAAAATCCACGGCGTCTTCGAGTGTTGTGACAACCTTTGAGGGGATAACGGGCTGACCGATTTCAATCATTGTGTCCTTAAAAATCTGCCTGTCTTCCGCTTTGTCGATTGTTTCGGGGTTTGCTCCGAGAAGCCTGACGCCCTGCTGTTTCAAAAAGCCCGATTTTGCAAGCTGCATTGAAAGTGTGAGCCCTGTTTGCCCGCCGAGTGTTGAAAGCAGACTGTCGGGTTTTTCTTTTTTGATAATACGCTCAAGCACGGGGATTGTCAGCGGTTCGATATAAATCTTGTCCGCCATTTGATTGTCTGTCATGATTGTTGCGGGATTGGAGTTGACGAGCACTACCTCGATGCCCTCCTCGCGAAGTGCACGGCAGGCTTGCGTCCCTGCGTAGTCGAACTCTGCCGCCTGACCTATTACAATCGGACCTGAGCCGATGACCATAACTTTTTTAATTTCCATGCCTTGTCACCTTTGCTTTCATGGTGCCGTTTTCGCGCAAAATATGCGTCAGGGCACGGGTGTCTATGTCGTAAAGTCCGGGGATTTCGTTTTCGCGTAAAAAAATGTCGAGATTGCCCTCACATCTGAAATTTGAAGGCTTCTCGCACCAGCTGCTCACTATATATGCCTTTAGATGAACCTTGTCCGATATTTTTTCTTCCGATATTACTCCGTAATTTCCAATCAGCGGAAAGGTTTCTACAACAAGCTGCCCTGAATGTGCGGGGTCTGTCAGTGTTTCCATATAGCCTGTCATACGGGTTGAAATCACGATTTCCCCCTCGGCTTCCCCGTCAAAACCGAAGCTTTTCCCCTTGAAAACCACTCCGTTTTCAAGCACTAAATATACGTCTTTCATCTGCCACCCTCATATAAATTCATTCGATAAATATTACCATAATCCCAATGTCGTAGCAATAGTAAATATGTATAATCGAAAAAACGTTGACATATGAGTGATTTCATTATATTATTCTACAGATGAAAACGAAAATTGACATGTTTTCACTATTAAAAGCGTATAAAAACAGAAAAATAATAAGGAGGAAAAACAAAAAAATGAAAAAAATCTTAGCAATCTTATTGGCGACAGTAATGCTTCTCGTGCTCGTAGCGGGCTGCGGCGGAGCAACTCAAAAAGTCGGCGGTACCCTCACAGTCGGGTACGGACGCGCAGCAACCGGTGACTTCATCCACGGTTTCGGCAACAGTGCATATGACCTGAGTATCAAAACTCTACTCCACGGTGGTGCAAGCATGTTTGTCGTAACACTCGAAGGACATCTCGAAACAAACAAAACCACACTGCGTTCATTGGACGAAGAAGTTGATGATGAAGGCAACAAAACCTACACAATCACAATCCAACGTGACCTTAAATGGTCTGACGGTGAGAGAATAACTGCAAAAGACTATGTCGCAGCATATCTGTGGAATGCTTCTCCGCAATGGATTGAAGCAGGCGCAGACTCTTACGAAGGTGTCGAGCTTATCGGCTGGGAAGCGTATAACGAAGGCGAAACAGAGTACTTTGCAGGCATTCAACTGATTGACGATTGGAAATATTCACTTACAGTCGCTGCAGAAGAGCTCCCCAACTACAGTGAGTATATGTATATATCGGCAAGCCCGATACCGCTTCATTCATATGCTCCGGAAATTAACATTGTTTCCGACGAAAACGGCTCAAAATTTGACGGCGACATTGCTGACGATGCCATGCGCGTTGCCACAGAAGAGCGCTTTGCTCCCACAGTCGTTTGCGGTCCCTACACATTTGTAAGCTTTGAAAACAACGTTGTTACACTCAAAGTCAACCTTAACTATAAGGGCGACAGCAACGGCAAAAAACCCACCATTGAATACATTCAGCAAATTGAAGTCAGTGATGCAACAGACGTTGACATGCTCTTTGCAGGCGACGTTGACTACCTACCCGAAGAAATCGTCGGCGAAAAAATCGAGCGCGTTAAAGCAGAACCCGGATTTGAAGCACACAGCTTCCTGCGTAACGGTTACGGTGTTATGAACATGGCATGTGACTGGGGTCCGACAGCAGACGTCAATGTCCGCTGGGCGATTGCCTGCCTCGTTGACCGTAATGCACTGCTCGAGCAGGTTCTCGAAGGTTACGGCGGTCTTGTAGACACCGAAGCCGGTGAAGCACAATGGATGTATCAAATGAAAAAGGGCGAGCTCCAAGAGCAGCTTATCCCGATTGCACTTTCTGTCAGCAGAGCAAACGAATATCTTGACAAAACCGAGTGGAAATTTGAAGCAGACGGAACAACTCCGTTTGACCCGAGCAAAGCAACAGGCGGCGGTTATTTCCGTCACAATGCAGCCGGCGAAATGCTCACAATCGTCCACGGTGCTGCAAATGCTCAAGTTGGTGCAGTTCTTGAAATTGAATTCTTAAAGAACACACCTCTTGCAGGCATTAACTACAACTTTGAATATCCCGACTGGGATACAATCCTTGACCAGCTTTACTTCGCATTCCGTCTACCCGACGAGGAGCGTTATTTCAGCACATTCTCAATGGGTACAGGCTTTGGCGTTCCGTTTGATCCGTACTACTCATGGCACTCAGACTTCCTCGGCACATACATCAATGCAGCTCAGTTTGAAGACGCAGAGCTTGACAGCCACATTATCTCAATGCGCCGCAGAGAGCCTACCGACCACGAAGGATATCTCGATGCATGGTTTAAGTATGCAATCCGTTGGAACCAAATGCTTCCCTCAATTCCGCTTTATTCCAACGAATACTTTGACCTTCATAGTTCAAGAGTGCAAAATGTAAATACCAACCCGTTTGCATCTTGGTATGCAATCATCAGCGAAATCACCCTTGCAGACTAACCTTGCGCTATTTGCAAACATAGGTTAACCGTTAGATCGGGGGGAATACTTCTTCCCCCCGGTTTATACAATATTATGTAACAAGGGTGGGTGAATACTTTGATTAAGTATATTATCAAGCGTGTAGTTATTCTTATTCCCGTACTTATCGGAATATCTATAATTCTTTTTATCGTTAGCAAGATGATGCCGGGCGACCCGGTAAGAATGATGCTTCCGCTGACAATAAAACCGGAAAATTACGACGCAGCCTACGAAACAATGCGCGCAAGACTTGGTTTGGATAAGAGCGTTGTCGAGCAGTATTTTCGTTGGATGTATAACATTATAATCGAGGGAGATCTCGGTTTTTCGGCTTTATTCAGGAGACCTGTTGTTGAATGTATCGGAGAACCTCTTAAAAACACTATTATATTAAATGCATGTATAAACGTGCTGTATTTAATTATCGCCCTGCCTGTCGGAATAAGAATGGCTGTTAAGCGCGGCTCTCTTTTTGATAACGGATGGCAGGTTTTTTCACTGGCAACATACTCTGTTCCATCGTTTTTCCTTGCATTGTCGCTAATATTTATTTTCTCGATAACATTGGGGTGGCTGCCGCTGAGCGGTATGCCCAATGCCTCACTATTAGGCGGCTTTGATTTGTTTATATCATGGGTACGGCATTTGATCCTACCTGTTGTAACACTGACCATAATAAGTCTTGCAGGTGCGATACGCTACATACGAAACGCAATGATAGACGCACTTTCGCAAGACTACATTCGCACAGCCCGCAGCAAGGGACTGAGCGAAAAGGTCGTTATTTATTCACATGCTTTCCGCAATGCACTCATACCGATTTCAACAATCATTGTTGGTGTTATATTCTCGCTGTTTGCGGGCTCTGCCATTACAGAGGCGGTATTTTCATACCACGGAATAGGCAGGCTTTTGGTAACAGCTGTTCAAGGAAGAGACACTATGCTTGTTATTTCGATGAACCTCATCTTCTCGGTAATTAATGTCACGGCAGTGCTTGCTGCCGATATAGTATACGGGCTTATTGACCCGCGTATTAAACTTAAGTAAGGGGGTAAGAGGAATGTCAAACAATGATATAAAAAAGACCGGAAAGTCCTTCTTATCCATGTTCAAAAGACTCTTTGTCCGCGATAAGACAGAAATTAACGTGCTTGAAGAGGAAGCACTTCGTACTCCTTTCAAAATGGTAATGTCAAAGCTTGTCCGCAGCAAAATGGCTCTTATCGGATTTTTCGGTTTTATTGCCATTTTGCTCTTTTCATTTGTCGGTTCCATGATATGGCCGCTCGACCGCACATATACCGAGCTGACGAACATGAACCTGCGTCCGTCACGCAACTTTTTGAGAATGCCGAGGAGTCTTAACAATAAAAATGTTGTTAAGGTTGTTTCGGGAGTTTCTTTCAGCGTAGCTCTAACCGACGACGGAAACCTGACCATGTGGGGCACTGAATGTAATATTGCACGCGAGAGTATTGCAGACCTGATTTTCGACATTCCCGATGCGGTCAAAGATGCTTTTATCGTTGATGTTGAAGCGGGTATGAGGTTTATTATCTGCAAGGATAAAGACGGCAAGTTCTACGGCTGGGGTCATTCGGGTCACGACCAAGCAAAGCTGCCGACGGATGTGAAGCGGATTATGGATGTCCGCGGCTCAAATATTGTCAAAATGGAGGCGGGGACATTATGGTCTGCCGCACTCGGACATGACGGTTATCTCTATGTATGGGGCAGCAGGCAGGCTGTTAATAGCTTTATTGTGCCGGGGAGTCTCGAGGGCAGAATTGTTGATTTTGCCGCAGGTGAAAGCAACATGGCTCTCATTCTTGACGACGGAACACTTCGTGTCATCGGAGCGAGAGGGACTGAATATTTTGACAATGTGCCTGCAGAACTCACGGACGGCTCCGTGCAGGTGGCAGAGGTTGTATCGACCTCCCGTAATGTGCTTGCAAGAGATACAAACGGGCATCTGTATCTTTGGGGCAGCTCAATAGACGGTTTGTTAAACATGCCCGAGGATTTGGTTCCCGATAAGATAATTGACATTGACGCGGGGTATAAAAACTTTGTTGTTGTCAAAGATGACGGTTCGGTTTATATATGGGGAGCAGATGACCTCAAGCAACTGAATGTGCCGCAAAATCTCAAGGGTGTAACAAGAGTATTTGCCGACGCTTTCCAGTTTTACGCTGCTAATGACAACGGCGAAATAGTCGGAGCATGGGGCAACAAGGGATATATTTGGGGCAGCGACCAGTTTGGACGCGACATCTTTACAAGAATTATACATGGCGGGCGTATATCGCTGACTGTCGGCGCTGTTGCCGTGGTTATTTCGGTTACAATTTCCATTTTTATAGGACTGACAAGTGGATTTTTCGGCGGCTGGGTAGACCACGGGCTTATGAGGCTTGCCGATATTTTTGACTCCATTCCGTTTTTGCCGCTGGCAATCACATTATCTTATGTTATAGGCTTTGATATGAGCGAGAGTGCCAAGCTCTACTTTATCATGCTCATACTCGGTGTGCTCAGCTGGACAGGGCTTGCACGGCTTATCCGCGCTCAGCTTCTGCTTGAGCGTGAAAAGGACTTTGTGCTTGCTGCACGTGCACTCGGAATAAAACAACAAGGGATTATGGTACGCCATATACTTCCGAATGTGTTCAGTTATGTTATCGTCAGTGTAACTCTCAGCTATGCGGGAATGATACTGACAGAGGCGGGGCTGAGTTTTCTCGGCTTTGGCGTTAAGGAGCCTACTCCCTCTTGGGGTAATATGCTCACGAGCGCAGAGCACTCGGCAGTTATCGCACATTACTGGTGGCGCTGGATTATCCCCGCTCTCTTTGTTGTAGCGGCGGCACTTTCAATCAATATGCTCGGGGACGCACTTCGCGAAGCAATGGACCCGAAGTCGGAGGAACGCTGATATGACAGATAAACGTATGCTTGAAATAATCAATCTGCACAGCTACTTTGACACGAAAAAGGGTCTTATACGAGCTGTTGACGGGGTCAGCCTCGGCATTGAGGAGGGCAAAACGCTCGGTGTTGTCGGGGAGTCCGGCAGCGGAAAAAGCCAAACCGCACTTTCGATTTTGAAACTCTTTGAAAAAAATCAAAGGATATATGAGGGCGAGGTTTATTTTGAGGGCGAGAAAATAAGCACATGGAACGCTCAGGAAATGTATAAGCTTCGCGGAAACAAAATATCAATGATTTTCCAAGAGCCAATGACATCACTAAACCCTGTTTTTACAATCGGCAAGCAAATAAGCGAAGTGCTGCTTTTGCACCAAGGCATGACGGGTAAGCAGGCACATGAGCGTGCGATACAAATGCTTGAAGCGGTTAAAATACCGAATGCCGAAAGGTTTGTTAAGCAGTATCCTCATCAGCTCTCGGGCGGTATGCGCCAGCGTGTTATGATAGCCATGGCACTTGCGTGTAATCCCAAGCTGCTTATTGCAGACGAGCCGACCACCGCTCTCGACGTGACGATACAGGCACAGATACTGCGCCTGATGAATGATTTGAAAAAAGAATTTAACACGGCAATCATGTTTATTACACATGATTTGGGTGTTATAAACCAAATGGCGGACGAGGTTGCCGTCATGTATTGCGGACAGGTTGTTGAAATCGCACCCGTAGACCATATTTTTAAGCCTGTTACGGAATATTCGCACCCGTATACGGAAGCTCTGCTTATTTCGATACCGCTTTTGTCCGGAAACCAAGGCGACAGACTTGACGCCATTCCCGGTGCGGTTCCCCACCCGTTAGATTTACCCAAGGGCTGCCGTTTTGCACCGCGTTGCAAGTACAAAACGCAAAAGTGTGAGGATATCATGCCCGATTTGGTAAAAGTAAGCGAGCATCAAAGCGTGCGTTGCTTCTATCCTAAGAAGGAGGTACGCAGCAATGGCTAAGAATTTGACAAACGAAAAAAATGCCCTGCTCAGGCTTGAAAATGTCAAGATGCATTTTCCGTTGAAAAAGACAAGTGCTTTTCAAAAGGAACGCCCTGTTGTTAAGGCGGTCGACGGTGTTACCATTGATGTGTATGAGGGCGAAACGCTCGGGCTTGTCGGCGAGAGCGGCTGCGGTAAGACGACACTCGGCAGAGTAATGCTGCAGCTCTACAACCAGACGGATGGCTCGGTGCATTACACGGGTATCACCCTCAACGACTACGCACCAAAGTATGTTGAAAAGGATATCGCAAAAATCCCCGATGTCAAGGGAGCGTCCCCCGAGGATATACTCAGGGATTTCCCAAATCAGGCAAGGCTTGCAGGCGGTCTGCTGCTTATGGACGATTTGCACAAGCTCGCAAAGGCACAGCAGGAAAATCAGGACGCCGTCAAGATTGTAAACAGGCTTGAAACCGAGCTTGGGCTCTTGGAAATCAGGCGTGTAGCTTTCTTGGAAAGCGAAGATCCTGCACCACGTATAAAGATTGAAGAAAAGATAGAAAAGCTGAGCGCCGAGCTTAAGGAAGCCGAAGCCGAGCGTGACAGATGTGATGCGGTTATTGCCGCGATGCGTGATGAGTGCAAAGGAAAACCGGGCTTTGACATTCTTGAGCAGGCGTATGATGTCTCTATCGACTTAAAGCGGCTCACAAAAGAGGAAATGCGGCGTCAGCGCCGTCATTTGCAGATTATTTTCCAAGACCCCTACTCCTCGCTCAATCAGCGTTTTTCTGTCGGGCAAATTATCAGCGAAGCACTCGTTGCTCATAAAATGTACGGACGCGGCACCAAACATCTTGAAGAATATGTTTTGAGTGTAATGGAGAGGTGCGGCTTGCAGCACTACTTTTTGCACCGCTACCCGCACCAGTTCTCGGGCGGTCAGCGGCAGCGTATCGGCATTGCACGCGCACTTGCTCCAAAGCCGAAGTTTATAGTGTGCGACGAGGCTGTCAGCGCTCTTGACGTGTCAATTCAGTCGCAGATTATTAATCTTCTTATGGACTTAAAAGAAAGTGCAAACCTTACATATCTCTTTATTTCACATGACCTGAGCACTGTCAAGTTTATCAGCGACCGTGTCGGTGTTATGTATCTCGGCAATATCATTGAGCTTGGAAACTCCGACGAGATTTTTGAGTATCCGCTGCACCCGTACACAAATGTTCTGCTCAAGGCTATTCCGACAACAGATGAAGCGTCCAAAAAGGAATTACAAGTAATCGAGGGTGATATTCCAAGCCCGATTAACCCGCCCCCGGGCTGCAAGTTCCACACCCGCTGCGAGTTTGCACAGGATATATGCAAATGTGATGAGCCCGAGTGGCGTGAGCTGCGACCCGAGCACTTCGTGGCATGTCACTTCCCTGTAGGTCACTGACATGTTATCTGAACGTTTTAAGCAGGCTTTTAAGCGGAAAACCAAAGAAGAACTTGACGAGCATTACGATAAGATAGAACTTGAAAAAGGTGATTTTCTCGCCATGGTCATTGCGGCGTTAATCACCTTTTTACCTGTTTTATTAATTGCTCTTTTTGTGATTTTCGGCTTGATGTGGCTGCTGTTCGGCCGCGGGTAGTTGGTTTCTCTTAATACCTCATTGGTATCAGGTCGAGGTAGTCTTGCAGGCTGCCGTCGTTTTTGCATACCTTTATGATTTCCCTGCCGAGCTCGCTCAGCTCCGGTACATCATATTTATCAAGCTCTCTTTTTACAAATTCCATAAGCTGCTTTGCACCCGCATCATAACCGCTTGTGCCGACTTCTGCCTGCGTTTCCGGACGCAGAAAAGCTGTTCTGATAAACTGACCGTCAATCTTCATGTTTTCGAGGCAATAACCGAGCATCGGCAAACGTGCAGGCACGAGGTTTTCCTGTCTGAATTTTGCACTCCCGCGTCTTGCAAGGTACTCACGCATCAACCATTGCGGCTTAAAGCCAACCTTGTAGCAGCCGATGTGCTGATTTGGCACGAGTACAAAGCGCGTGCTCAGTGAGTTTGTGATTTGCTCAAGCAGCAGGTTTGCATGGTTTACCCATTTGCCCGTAAGGAACGGTCCGTATGAGCCGATGCCTTCGCTTGTGATACCTTCTGTTTCAATGATACTGGGGTTGTTGTGACCGCGCGGTGCAACAAGCCTCCACAGCCAGCCGAGTGCGGGTGGGAGTATGTGCAAAAGGCCGAGTATTCCGTAGCTCGGACGCTCGCTTGTGCATGGCGGGGTACGAATACCAAAGCTGCGTACGTCAACCTCAACGGCGTCGTTAATGATACCGGGCACCATTCTGCGCGGGAGTATGACGCGCGGGTTCGGGCAGGGCTTGCCGTCGGAGTCTATAGTATGTTCCCATACAAGGCAGGTTGAGTTTGGCACACCTTGAATGTTAATAAATACCAACGGTTCTGACGGGTGAACGTAGATTTTTTCGTGATACGGCTCGGTGCCGTATTCTTTGATATGGTCGAGCCTGATGAACCAGCCGTCCTCGGCGTCGCGGATAACAAGCTTTCTACCGTTTTGCAGCTTCGGGTGGCAAAGTGCCATATCGTCCGAAATCGGCTTTAGTTCGCATGGTTCTTCCAAGTTAAGGTAGAAATTTTCCTGTGTTGTCAGGTTTTGACCGATAAGAATTTTGCCGTCGGGCTCACGGTGAATATTTTCACCCATTTCGCTCTTTCCGCCGCCCGATGCACCCTCGTGCATTATGACGATTTCATTTTCATACGGTGTGATAACCTTAACAGCCGACGAGTGCGTCGTGACCCATCCCTCTCGCTCGCCGATGTCGAGCAAAAATCCGTACACGCCTTTTTTTGCACTCGGTCCGGGATAAAGGTTGTACGAGAACATTTCGTACATATTTGGTGTGCGGTTATGCACAACAATTTGTTTGCCCTCAAAATGTGTGTGCCGAAACGGCGGTGCGAGGTAGATCATTACTATCGGCTCAAATGTGCCCTCAAACTCGTCAATGTTGACAAAAAGCTGCAAGCCCGCAAGGCCTGCGGCAAAAAATGCCGCGTTTTTGGGGGCGACCAATGCTCCGTGATATCCGCCGTACTCGCCGCCTGCCATAAACGGCACAACAATAAGGTCCTGCTTTTCGAGCCAAGCGAATGTATCTGTACGCAGCTTGGAAAACTCGTAACCATACTGGTCTTTGAACCTCGGTTTGTCTGTCGGCTCATCGTCTGCGATAATCAGGCAATCGGGGTCTCTGCGTCGCATATAGTCCTCTGTGTAATTAACGGCTACCCCGTTTTTGCAGCGGACTATACTTATCTCATGATAGTTTTTGCCCTCTACGTCATAGCAGACGTCAAAGCTGTTTGCATCGGGTCCGCCGAGTGTCATGTCGACGATTTCACCTCGGCTTTTCGGTACTGTCACGCTTGCACTCTTACTGAGCACACTGATAACTTCATCGCTAAACTTAATTTTTTCCAATCCTTTAATTCCCAAAATATTATCCTCCTGTTTATTCCTCAGTCGCAATGCAAATCTGTTTCTTTATATACTGTTTGCATCGCTCCTTATTTTTACAGTTTATAAAATAACATATCATTTTCACTTTTGCAAGAATTATTTTCATTTCTTGCATATTTTTATCATTTTATATAAATATATGCACAATTTTGCAAGTTTACGTTGTGCATCTTGCAAAATTGATTTTATCCCGTTTCAGTGATAAACTGCAATATAAAATACTTGAAAGTGAGAGGTTATTATGGGATTAATTAAAGCTGCGGTGGGTGCTGTAAGCGGAACACTTGCCGACCAATGGAAGGAATACTTTTATTGCGATGCATTGCCTGCTAACGTGCTCGCAACAAAAGCACAAAAGCGTACTACGGGCCGTTCGTCAAATAAAAAGGGCGAAGAAAACATCATAACCACAGGCTCTGTCATTGCAGTGGCTGACGGTCAGTGCATGATTGTTGTCGAGCAGGGCAAGGTGCTTGATGTTTGCATGGAGCCCGGCGAGTTTGTTTTTGACTCCGGCGGCGAGCCGTCACTCTTTTCGGGCGGCGACTTGGGTGCCAATGCCATTGCTTCGCTGAAAACCGTCTGGGACAGGTTTAAGTTTGGCGGTCAGCCCGGCAAGGACACCCGTATATTCTACTTTAATATTAAAGAACTCATAGGCAATAAATACGGCACGCCAAATCCTGTGCCGTTTCGTGTGGTTGACACAAATATCGGTTTGGACATTGATATTGCTATACGTTGCTTTGGTGAGTACAGCTTTAAGATGATAAATCCGATTTTATTCTATACGAACGTTTGTGCAAATATTTCTACAAACTATTTGCGTGATACGCTTGAGGGGCAGCTCAAAACCGAGCTGATGACGGCACTTCAACCCGCTTTTGCAAAAATCTCTGCAATGGGTATCCGCTACAGTGCTCTGCCCGGTCATACAATGGAGCTTGCAGACGCGCTTAATGATGTGCTTTCCGAGAAATGGCGTGATTTACGCGGACTTGAAATCGTTTCGTTCGGCGTTTCTTCCGTCAATGCAAGCAAAGAAGACGAAGACATGATAAAAACACTGCAAAAAAGTGCAGTTATGCGTGACCCGGGCATGGCGGCGGCTACTCTCGTAGGAGCACAGGCTGATGCGATGAGAGCAGCGGCAAGCAACGAAGCGACAGGTCCTATGATGGCTTTTGCAGGTATGAACATGGCTGCGGGTGCAGGCGGCATGAACGCACAAGGTTTGTTTGAGATGCAAGCTACACAAAATGCAGCAACAGGTGCACAGCAAGCTGCGCCAAGCGCGGCGGCAGGCTGGACATGCGAGTGCGGTGCTGCAGGCAACACAGGAAACTTCTGTGCAAATTGCGGCAAACCGAAACCAACACCCGGCACTTGGACTTGCGGATGCGGCGCTGCAGACAACACAGGTAACTTCTGCGCCAACTGCGGAAAGCCGAAAGCATAAACGGAGGTTAAAGTGGCACTTAAAGAGTATAAATGTCCAAATTGCAGCGGACCTATCTCCTTTAATCCGGGAACACAGGAGCTGACCTGTCCGTATTGCAACAGTATCATTAATATTGAAGCTCTCAATTACATGGATGAGCAGACCGAGCAAACGCCCGAGGAGCAGGCCGCGATATGGGATTATGACGGCAACAGCTGGCATGAGGGCGAGGAGCATGGTTTGGTTGTTTACACCTGCAACTCCTGCAGCGGCGAAATTGTCGGTGATGAAACTCTCGGAGCTGCCACCTGCCCGTTTTGCGGAAGTCCCGTTGTAATGACCGCCAAGTTTGCAGGTTCACTTCGTCCTGATTTGGTGATACCGTTTAAGCTTGACAAAGATTATGCACTCTCGTCACTTGACAAACATTATGCGAAAAAAAGGCTGCTTCCCGATGTTTTCAAGGAAAACAACCATTTGGAAGATGTCAAGGGTGTCTATGTTCCCTTTTGGCTCTATGACGCCGACACAGACTCTCATATGGAGTATAGGGGTACAAAGGTTCGCACATGGAGCGACAGAAACTATATTTATACCGAAACCTCGCATTTTCAAATTATCCGCGGCGGTGCACTCGGCTTTGACGCCGTGCCCGCTGACGGTTCGGAAAAAGTGGACGACGCACTTATGGAGTCCATAGAGCCTTACAACATGGGCGATTGGGCGGGTTTTAACACTGCATATCTTGCGGGTTTTTATGCCAATAAATATGACAAGGACGCAAAAGAGTGCTCCCCTCGCGCAAACGAACGCATCAAGAATACCACCACCGCGGAGTTTAGAAAAACCGTTGTCGGCTATAACTCTGTCCGTCAGGTGAGCTCGAATGTCCGCATTAACTGCGGCGGTGTCCGTTATGCGCTGTTTCCTGTTTGGCTGCTCGGCTCGACATGGGAAGACAAGAGCTTCATTTTTGCCATGAACGGACAAACGGGAAAATTTGTAGGCGACCTGCCGCTCGACAAGGCAAAAAGACGCCGCTTGTACTGGACAATGTTTGGTATTATCGCCGCGTCACTACTCGCAATTTCCCAAGCCTACATAGCGTTCATAATGTGAGCAGTGAGGTAAGATTGAATATGAAAAAGTTTTTATTTCTCTCAATATTGCTCTTGCTGTCTTGCTTGATTATGCCATTCGCTCTCGCAAGTGATGACGACTACAGAGTTGACCGTTTTACCGATAAGGTTGGTCTTCTTTCTTCACGGCAGGAGGCAGAGCTGATAGAGCTGTTTAACGGCATCAGTTTGCGTCAGCAGTTTGATGTTGTTGCTGCTGTCGTATATTCGCTCGACGGAAAAAATCCGCGCCTTTATGCCGCTGATTATTTCGAGCAGCAGGGTTTCGGCACGCTCGATAATACGGGTGGAATTATCTTACTGATTGCTATGGAAGAGCGTGATTTTGCCTTTGTTACAACCGGGCATGGGCTGTCTGTCTTCACTGATACGGTTCAAGAGTATCTTGAAAATCTCTTTCTTCCTTATTTGAGAGTTGATGATTATTTTGCGGCATTTACAGCATTTGCAGAGGGCAGCGAATACTTCTTGGAAGAATATTCCTCCGGTGGCAGCTTACCCGCAGACAACCTGCCGATACCTCCCGGAATGGACGCCCCGCCATTTTACCCGACAAATCCTGACAGTTCGCTGACTGCCGAGGAGCGCCGAAATCTTCATATTGGCGCTGCAGTTGTCAGCTTGGTGCTTGCGTTTGCGATACCGGGCATTGTTGTTGCCGTTTGGACAAGGCAGCTCAAATCTGTCCGTCCGAAAGACACGGCATGTGACTATATTCGCCGCGGCAGTATGTCTCTTAACGTGCAGCGTGATATCTTCTTATACCGCAATGTCCGCAGAACGGCAAAATCGCAAAACAGCAGCAGTGGCGGCGGTAGCAGCGGCGGCTTCAAAAGCTCCTCAGGCGGAAGTTTCTCAGGACGAAGCGGAAAATTTTAAGGATTACAAATGAAAGACAAAAAGGCAAATATGATAACGGCTATCGGCGTGCTCCAAATCATCGGGGGCGTGCTGCTGATTTTACTATTTGGCGCTATTCATTTGTTTAGCAGAATTCTTGCTCTTATAGCGAGCAACCCTGAACCCGGGTCGCCTATACTACTGATAATCAGCACAATTGCCGGTTTGCTTGTTATTTGGAGAGGTTATTTGAACTACAAGCTCGCAAGCCGTTTTCGCAGAATAAAACGTGCAATGGGTGAGAGTATCTCGATAAAGCTGAGCGACCTTGAGGGAAAGCTTTTCTGGAAACGGCGCAAGCTCTTAAAGGCATTACAAAAGCAACTTTCAAGCGGCTTATGGGAGGACGCTTATATTGACAAAGCGAACGATGTTTTTGTGCTTGGCTACAATCCATCTGTCGTAGCGTCCGACACAGGCGATGCAACGCTTGACGAACTGCTCGGCACGGCAAACGGTTTTATCCGCGATATGACGATTGCGGGTCATTCCATTGAAGACAAAGAATTAAAAGCACAGGTGGAAACCCTGACCGAAATTGCGGGGCAAATTTACTCATATATAAAGTTGAACCCCGAAAAGGCGGGGCATGTCCGCAGATTGTCGAATTATTTTCTGCCAACCACCGCCGCGCTTTTGATAAAGTATACTCAAATGCAAAGCCAGAGCGTAAAAACAGACAGCATGAACGAAGCCATGCAAAAAATCGCAGAGGTCATTCCTACTCTTGTTGATGTTTTTAAGAAGCAGCTTGATGCGATTTACAGCGAAAAAGCAATGGACGTTGATGTCGAAATCGAAGTGTTGCAAAATATGGTTGGCATGTAGATATTGATGTATATTATACTAACAATAAATAATATCCTGCTAATCAGGGCTAAAGTTTATAAATGTCTGTAAACTCATTTCATTAGAGCAACCAAACTCACTTCGTTCAGACAAGGTTGCTCTTTTTCATTACATTTCGTTAACAGACATTGGATAAACCTTAGCAAAGAGATTATCAGGATACCATTTATTGTTATATTATGATAATATTATGTGGAACTATTTTTGTTTTCTTCCGTCTAATACTTAAAGGTGGGTGATTATAATGAAAAAAATTCTTGTATGTGCTCTTTTAGTAGTGGCATTAATCTCTGTAAATGCACAACCTGCACAGGCGTGCTGGATGGCTCCCTTGGAGTTCGAACTTTTCTCCAAGGACGGCAGCCGTGTTTTTGTGTTTGAACCTCGCAGCGACGACCCAAATACTGCAACTGCAGGCGTTTACGATTACATTGACGGAAAGCTGCAGTTGATTTATGAGGTCAAAGGTTTAGCATCTTTTACGTACGCAAGCTGCTTTTTCTTCACTGACGACATGATGCACTTTATTAATGTATTCCCCCAAGAAGGAGCCGATGCTTTTGAAGCTTTCTCAAGCGGTATCAGAACACGCGTGGTTGAAAGAAGCGAGTTTATTGATAATCATGCAAGCATTGAGGGCGAGTCGAGTATCGGTCCGAATTACACTGTAAATTGGAAAATCGAGGGCTATTCTTCCGCGGAACATGCCTTTGTAATTAGCACAACGGAAGACAAAACCCTGTTGTTTGACCCTGTGACAGCAGAGTTTGTGCCGATAGGCTATGTTCCCGCTTCACTTTCCAATGCAAAACCCGCTCCGGTTCAATACACCGGAACGCAACTTGTTGATGTATCACAGCCAAGCTTTCCGCTTGTTCCTGTTTTACTGATTGGCGGGTCGTTGGCTGTTTTGGTAGGTATTGGACTGGTGGTATATTTTAAGAGAAGAGGGTGAACGCTGCGCTTAAAAGACCCTAATATGAATGTTTCTGCATGTTTGTTTGCTTACCTATCTTGCTCCCCGTTGTTAAGGTGCAGATCATCCATAAAAATGCCCCCTTACAAAATAATTTACTCCAAATAGTACAATCAACATTATAGCTATTAGTATTTATGCAACAATACTAATAGCTATAATTCAATTACTTCTTACTAAAGCTTTCGTACTGCTACAAAAAATACTAAACCGGAAATAATACTATAAATAATTAATGTAATAAATAAAATGTAGTGAGTTGATTGATGTGCCAGTATGTCTATAGTGCTCATAACAGATAGCGGAGAGTACAAAAATAACCAAGGCGCAAAGTTTTGAGATGCAAAAGGCAAAAGAAATACAGATAACACTGCCCCTACCGCTGCAATCAGGTTTTTTATCAACAGGGATAACGAATAAATTAATACGCACAAAACTAAAGAAAAAACCAATCTCATCATTGAGAGAACAATATAATATCCGATAATAGATAAACTTAATGCTTGATATTGAAAAATCTCAATTGATTGTATTGAAAAACCATGTCCCGGCAAAATATACATCTTTTCAAAAAACACAAACATTGTAAATGAAAATAAAAGCTGTACAGTAACGCAAAACACCAAGACTGCCGATATCCGTATTAATACCAATTTTGTCATCCCTTTTTGTGCCACCTTGATGATCCTCCACATATCAGATGTGTAATCACCTGTTACATATGGCACAATTACAAAACCAAACAGAGTTAAAAGTAATACCGATGGGTATTGAGTAAAAAGCTCATTCCAATATGAATCATATATAAGCATAGGTTGTGTTGAATCACAGTCTTCCGAATGATTCAACACTCTTAAGTATTGTTCATAAAAGCGATTAAACCCTGCAACGTTTCTGTCAGCATAAAAATATGCTCGTAAGTAATCTTCATATTCCTCAAGGCTCAGCTTTCCTTGTTCGAAAAACAGTTCATTTTCTTGTCTGGCTGCAAGTGTTGTGTCAATAATAAACCTTTCGTATTCAATTTCATGTTTCTTGGCATCTGTTAATGCACCTTGCCATTTTTCGCAGTAATTTTTGTACTCGGTTTCACCATACTTTTGACGGATATTATTATCAACTTGAAACCAACTTAAAAGCAGGGATAGTGTTAGAAGAATGAATATGGCAGCCAACATTTTTTTATTTAGTAAAACACGCTTTAGCTCTGCAAAAAAAAGCATTTATGACCTCATCTCTGCTATCTAAGCATACGTAACGTGAAGTTTTTCGTATATAAACCGAATGTTAACGATCCAAAAAATAAGCAGGTAATAACCGTTGTGACAATAATAATCCAATATGTGAATATCGGATAATTAGCAAAATTTATAACAGCGAATTGGTTGAAGTACACATTGGGGTGAACTAAGAATGAAAACACCCACTTTTGCATAGCTTCACCCGTATTACGTAACTCAAGTGGTATCTCACCAACAATGTACAGTGGTGCTGTAAAATAATATGATATTCCATATGAACTTCCTAAAACTACTGCTCCACTAATCAGTGTCGGTACAGATTTGGAAAAAAACTTCGAAAGAAAACAAATCAATAAACCACATGCAACCGAGTATAAAGTAAAAAATGCATATTTAATAAGCACAAACTGACCAATACTAAAATTAAATGGAGATGTAGAGAACGCTTCTATATTTCTAACAGGTAAACTAAAATTGACCATATAGTAACTTATACTGAAGCATAAATAATTAACTGTTTCAAAGTAACTTGCTGTTATTATTGAAATAATACACGCGGAAAATAACTTTGCCAAAGCTGTTTTGTCTCGTCCGCTTTTAGAAGAAAAAACGATACTAAAAGCTCCTGATTCATATTCCCCTGCAAATACAGGTGTTAATAAAACTAAAAGGAAGATTAACAAAAGTATTGTATGGTTATTTTCGTTGAAATAAAATTTCCACCCGTTATCAGCCTGAGTTAACACTAACTCTTCTGCATTTTGATACATTTCAACAATTTTCTCATTCTCTCTTATGTTAAACAAACTACCATTTTCTCTATGCAACCTTTCTATATTTCTTTGTGCTTGCTCAATAATAATCTTTCGGTTTTTCGATTCATTGACTATATATTCTGCATGTGCTTTAACACTGCTCATAAGAATCCAATCGGCAAATGGATTGATTGTAAAGTGCCCTGTATCACCAAGCGGAATTTCAGTTACATCAATAGTATACAGAGAACCTTCTTGTATTAGCTGGTAGTCAAACAAAATGTTTTCGAATTTTTCCTGTGTAAGCGGTCCACTAATGTCTGCTAAATACTTTTTCGTATCTTGACGTATCGGGCATGTTCTAATTGCTTTCCATTGCGTATATCCGATAAAATAGCACCAAAATACTGTTAATGCTAATAATATTATCCATAAGTGTTTTTTACACAATAGCTTCCATAGCTCTACCCTAATCAATCTAATCATGTAAGTCTACCTTATTTGAAATGTTTAGCTCGTCAAAATAAAATAAATATGCATCTTCCAAGCAAGGCTTTACAGACACCATTTTTTCTGCATTTGGAGCGCTATCGCTAACAATACGAAGCTCTGCCATGTTTCCGTCTCCAATGACATTTACCACCTTATACTTTATTGAATACTCGTCTACTTCATTTTTTGGCACGGTAATCTTAAACACCTTGTCGTTAATGCTACTTAGTATTTCATCCAAAGTGCCAAACTCTATTAAATTGCCCTTTTTTAGCAGCATTACTTTTCCTGCAATGTACTCAATATCTGATACAATATGTGTCGCTATCAGCGTTATTCTATCGAATGACATTTTTGACAGGATGTTACGCAGACGAATTCGTTCTTTCGGGTCAAGCCCCGCGGTTGGTTCATCAAGAATTAAAATTTTAGGGTCGTTCAATATAGCTTGTGCAATCCCGACACGCTGTTTCATACCCCCTGATAGCTTACCTATTTTTTTCTTTTCTACATCTGTTAGATTAAGGATATCCACTACCTCATCAACACGTTTCTTAATATCCGCTTTTGAGCCTATTTCCTTCAACATTCCCATATACTCTAAAAAATAACGTGTTGAAAAATCCTTATAATACGAACTGACCTGTGGAGCAAAACCAAGCAAATTGCGATATTCTTTTCCCATCTTTTTTGTGGATACACCATTATATAGAATATCACCGGAAGTTGGCTTCAATGTATCGCAAACAATATTTGCAAGTGTTGATTTTCCTGCACCATTTGGTCCTAACAAACCATATATTCCCGATTCTAAAGTTGCAGAAAACACAGATAACGCTGTGAAGCTTCCATATTTTTTTGTAACTTTATTTATTTCGAGGTGCATATTGTCCCCCCTAACGCACTTCAATATATGCCATAGTATATGCCATAACAGGCATATACGCACTTCCTGTATCTGTAAACATGCTACTTATAGCGCTATCGTTAAAACATACAGCATACAGCGTATTTCCTCCACTTACTAACACCTGTTTGTCAATTTCAAAACTATAAGCGTTTCTTTTTTCTTGATTAAATTTTACAAATGCTTTGCCGTTAAAGACTCTCACGGGGATGTTATTCGCAAAGACTAATGCATGATTCAAGCCAGAGTCCGGTTGACCTTGTGCTCTAAGATATAAATCGCTATTATACTTTAACTGCGGACTAATCGAAAATGGTATTGTTTCATTAATTCTATTCCCAAACGATAACCCCCATGATGGCAAGAGCTGACCTTCCTCTATATTCTTGCCGTCCTCTATATAATCAGCTCTTATTCCTCCTGTGTACACATTATCGTTGTAAATATTTTTTTGCACGACTTCCTCTGATGCAATCATTCGGAAAGGAACACCAACAACACTGCTGACGTCCCACATAGGACTGTTTACATTTTTCATCACTTCCAAATGGTTGGTATCAATAAATGCACAAGTTAATAACACAACGGATGGTATGTCATATGACAGGATTTGAGGATTAATTCTAAATGGTAGAATAATAACTTCATTTCCTTTTAGTGTAGTGGTGTAAAACTCTACAAAATCATGATTTTCTACTGCTATGGGCACAAAATCACCATTATTGTAAATAAAAAATGTGCACTCCACTTCGACATCATTTGTGTTCCTAATGCGGATATTATATGTAACAGGTTCTACATTATGCACAAGGGTAGTGTCGTAGTTGATTGGTATGTTCAAATTATCCAGCAGCATTAAGTCACCTTGAGATATACCTCCAAACATAACTGCATCTTGATTTCCTTTCGACTCGGATACCCAATCATAATCCGGAGTCTCCTGCGGGTTTCTATTAAAACACCCGCAGAGAAAAAGAGTTAGAAGCAAAATCAATAATAAAGCAAACAATTTTTTAGTCACTCAAACTCTCCCTTATTGCAGCATATTAGGTAAAGGCAGTAATTGCAAATCGTTTCCGTCAAAGTTGCATGAATAAAATGCAATTTCATCTTCATTTGGAGACAAGAAAACAAGTTTATTGCTTAACGGAAGGATATGAATATATTCTACTTCCATATCCAGTATTTCGCGAGGATTTTCCCCTAATAAGGACATTGCGTGTAGTGTACGGGGAAAACTTGTAGGTGTGTAATAAATAGTATCATTGAATATATTAAACGAAGATACATTATTATTCACTAAAGCAATTCCACTACCATCCATGTTCATTCTAAACAATCCTCTATTCATATCATTGTCATCTACAGCACGCATAAAAAATATACTACCAGCAGACTGCTGTGGTTTGATAATATTACTTGCAATAAGCGAAACATTTCCGGTTTCTATATCTATTTGTATTAACTCATTTAGCAAGTTAGAATGATAAATAGTATTGTTTGTAAAAAACATATTTAATGCAGTTTGAATTTTTTCTTCTTCATGTAAATCTATAAGAAAACGCTCAACAATCTCTTTTGTGGTTACATCAACAATCGCGTATTCACTTACTCCATTTTTTTGCGAAAACACATATAACTTCCCGTTAATTATCTTTGGTACGTGGATGTGTTCTGTCGCTTGGTATAGAATTTCATAATCACTTTCTTTTACTTCCACAATGAAATTGATTTCCCTATTTGATTCAATGTTGAGACGACCAAAAATTCTTTCTCCATCAGCCTGAAGCTGCATAATCCTATCTGATGATATGCAACTGCCGTTATGTATACAAGTTGGAACAGTACACAAGAGTTCTGCATTACCAGTTTCTTTGTTAATTCTATATGGTCTGGGATAACATAAATAAATATGACTTGGTGTTTCAACAACGAACCCACCGTTATTTAAGTTCCCTTGAATAAATTCATCGTATGCCGTAACAAAAAAGTCACCATCTGTATTATAACTGGCATGTTTGCAAGCCATAAGCAGACATATTGACACTGGTAAGATAAATATCAATAAAAGCTTTCTCATTCATTTCTCCCTATTGTGATGTGATATTACTATGCAGTAATGTATAAATGCAAAAACTGTTTCTTGAACTGCCGGCATGTTTTCTTAAACAACCAAATAATAATTATGGAAATACTAATATGTCTGAATCACGTGTGTAGGATAGATTTATACCATATTGGGCTCTAAACGCTCTAACTGTTGAAGAATTTTGCCAAGCACCCCATGATGTATCAACGTTTGCAACATCTCTAACCATGCGAGTTCCTGAAGGTCCTGTCACGCTCGCATCAAAGTGATGTGCTAAGCTTCTTACATTTTGTGTTCCAATAAATGTATGTCCGTCAAATGTTCTTATACCATAATAGCCTATTCTAGATCCTGAATTTGTTTCTGCACGTGCATAAAGATTAAACCCTCGGTTATTTAGCGCTATGTTTCTCACGGACCATGAGCTTGCTATTGCAGATAATCCAATAGTGAGTATTACAGCAATAGTGAGTGCTATAGATACAATTATTTTTACTTTCTTCATGTAATATCCTTTCTTAATTAGCCGACAGTTCAACTTTTCAAGAGCTATAATAACTCTTTAATATATAGTATAATAAAATAAATTCTTTGTACTTTCTTTGACGCAATTGGTGGCAACTATGACACGAGTGGCACGTCTTTGCCGCTCACGTCATATTTTAACCCTTTTGCGTCAATTTTCACCTTTTCTTATTTCTATTTACTATATTAAATGTACAAAACGAAAGGAGGAACATGCAATGAGAAAACCAAAAAATAGAATACAAAAGGTTCTCGCAAAAATAATATATAAAACTGCGGAAAACGGTGCAGGACTCCCTAGTTCTTTTGGTTGGCATCAGCCAAAAGTTCCAAAAAAACTTTCAAAATGAATAGTCACAAACAGCCTGTGGATATTTGCATTGATATTCCACAGGCTGCATTGTATTATTGAGTATAAAATAAAATCGAGGTATATATGAATATAGCAATATGTGAAGATGACGAGAAAATGCAAAACCACTTGGACGTTATTATTTCCGACTGGGCATCTTCAAAAAACATCAACGTAGTGACATCTGTATATCCAAGTGCTGAGGCTTTCCTCATGATATGGCAGGACTCCTCATTTGACTTGGCTTTTTTAGATATCCAACTGAAAACTGTAACAGGTATTGAACTTGCAAAGTATATCAGAAAAACTGATGAAAGGTTACCGATTGTGTTCATCACAAGCTTTGCACAATACGCACTGATCGGTTATGATGTTAATGCCATGCATTATCTTATAAAACCTGTATCACCAACAAGGCTAATTCCAATATTAGACAAAGCATATATGCTCTGCAGGTCAAATCAGGATGCTGTTTTACTTGTAAGCGACGACTTAGGAAAAGTAAAGCTCCCATTTGGTGATATTTTATATTTTTCAATACAATCACACATCGTTGATATCCATACAACCTCAAAAATATTTAGCAAACGCATGACCTTGAATGAGCTGATCGATATTTTACCAAGTTACTTTATACGTATACATCGTTCGTATATAATAAACATGCTAAAAGTAGACTGCGTTTATAAAAAATCGCTTTTATTGAATGGTAGCAATCTACCAATTAGCAGGAATAATTCGAAGCAAGTAAACGAAGCTTTTATTAGGTTAAATATAGGACGGTGATTAGCATGACGACCCAGTGGTTTGTTATTGGAATTTTTACTATTATGGTTGAAAATTTTTCGTATACATTTTTCTTCCATCGTCGTTTTAACTCTAAATATAATGTAACATTTATGCCGATATTATTATGGTTATCAGCTTCTGCGTGGGGAGTTTTTGTTTATTTTTTATCATTAAACTCTCTTTATGATGTAGGCATTCTTGTTATTTACTCTGCTTACATCTTCATCTTTAAGCTTGGCAGTATTATTCAAAAATTATTAAATTTCCTACTTGCTATCGCGCTAACTTTAGGTAGTTCATTGGTTGGCGCAGGAGTAGCATCTTTATTAACAGATGTAACTATTTCACACACATTACAATATCAAGACACCTCACGTTTGCTTGCACTTATATTTATCAAGTCATTGCAAGTTATATTGTTCTATGTGTTTTCATCAAAAAGATTCAATATTAAAAGTATAAAAAAAACATCCACGCTCTTATCATCTTTGCTTGTTGTTCTGATATTATCATGCTTATTTCTCATTTTTACAGGCATAAACGAATTCGATACCGAGCTAAATAATACATTGGTTTGGTTATCCACAGGATTATTACTTCTACTTATTTCAGTTTTCATTTTATATGAAATGTTTATGCGCGAGGAATCAAGCAATATAGAGCTTTCTACCAAATTGCAGCGTTTAGAATTGGAGTCCGCACACTATAAAGAACTTGATACTATTCATGCCGATATCCGCAAGTGGCGGCACGAATATAATAATAATATAATTGCTCTTAAATCTCTTGTAGAAAGTGGAGATAGCAAGAAAACGCTTGAATATATCAGCACAATCAGCAACATAGCTATGCAGGATACTATAACTCTTCAAACCGGAAACCTCGTATTGGATGCTGTTGTAAGTTCCAAATTGTGGTATGCCGATTCATTGGGGATTGATGTTAGTATCCATGCCATATACCCCAAAGATAATCATATTGATGATAACGATATGTGCGCCATTGCCGGGAATTTGCTCGATAATGCAACAGAAGCATGTATCCGCATAAATGATGATAAAAGAAAGAAGTTTATATCGTTTAGTTTACTTGCAAAAGGTAAAAATCTTGTGATTTCTGTTGTAAACAGTTATGAAGGTCAGATAAAAAAGAAAGGAACCCGATTTATTACTGACAAAGATGAACGTTTTCATGGTTTTGGCATTCAATACTTAGATTCTATAGTAGATAAGTATGAGGGTCAAGTTTTGCGCGAATATGCTGATGGTGTATTTGAAACTCATATATTGATCCCCTTAATACCTAAAAGCGAGGTTAAATAATTATGTCCGCTTTAATAAATCGAATTGCCAACAACTGGAGCAATTTGGGTGTTATTGATAAATCTGACGTTGATATTTATGTTTATGGCTTGGAATTGCTGCTTTACTCCATACTAAATCTTATTGCCATTTTAACAACAGCAGTTTTATATGGATATATGTTTGAAAGCATCATCTTAATAATAATATTAGTTCCATTCCAAGCTTTTGGTGGAGGATACCATGCAAAAACACATCTTAGATGTTTTCTTATTATGTATATCGGCTGGTGGATTGTTGTTCATATAATACCTATGATTAGTATATTCGTGGCTACCATTATTTGTGTTTCATCTGTAATTGTTGTATTTTTGCTCGCACCCATTCCAAATGAAAATGTTCCAATGAGCGAAAATCAACGCCATAAAATGCGTCGTATAGTACGGATTATTGCATTGTGCGCTTTGTGTGCAAGTGTGTTTTTCATATGGGTTGTGGAAAGCTTAGCAATCATTGGTATCACTTCGGCTGCAGGTTTAGGTATTGCTGCACTATCAATGCTTGTTGCTCATTTAACGAATACTCACAAATGCAAAAAAAGTAGATAGTCTACAACTCAATCGCTTTTATTGGGCAAAACTCGTGACAGCAGTAACATCTTATACAATCTCGCTCTTTAATGACTGCGAGATTGTTTTCCATTTTAATACATTTCATCGGGCAAATGCGGGCACAATCACCGCAGCCGATGCAGTTATCCATTATCTGCGGAACAGCGTCACCCTTGTGCTTAACCGCAGGCTTAAAGCTTTTGCGAAGCGGCTCGGGGTCGTCACCGAGCCATGTAAGCGTCGAGGGGTCGGTGGTTGCAAAGCCCCGTGCCTGTGCTTCTGTGAGGGTATATACGCTGTCGGTACGAAGACCCATTAAATGGCACTGTGCCAAATCGACGGCATACGGGGATATCCCGCCGAAAATCGCACCCAAAAGCTTAGGGTCGCCGCCTGCCGGTCCCGGACCTTCCATGCCGTACACACCGTCAAGTATACAAAAACCGGGGTTTACACGTGCACAGATATCAACTAACATCCCCGCAAAGTCTTCACGCTTCGGAAACTTTCTGTGGAAATTCGGTTTGCCCATTCCCGGTATGCAGCCAAACAGGTTTTTTACTGCTCCTGTCATCGACATAAAGCTATGAGTTTTCACTTTTGCAAGAGAAATGACCAAATCCGCGTCAAGCACGGGTGCTAAAATATCAAACTTTTGTACAATCCGCCCCTCGGGATATGTCACTTTTTTGCTCTTTGTGTTAAAACTCAGCTTTGCACCCGAATTTTCTGCCGCTTCCCTCATTCCTGTTTTCCCGTATAACAGTTTTAATACAAACTTTGTGTGAGGTCCGCCCGTTGAGTCTATTATTGATACATCGGCACCGACTTTGACAAATGCAGCGCACACCGCTTCGACAACCGCAGGGTGCGTAGTTGTTGCATCCTCCGGTTTTTTCGGCATAAGCAGATTTGGCTTTACGAGCACCGTTTTGCCGTTGCCGAGCAGAGCTTTAGCTCCGCCAAATGCGTCAAGCACCCTGTCTACAGCTTCGGCACACTTTTCATAATCGTCACATTTTGCTACAAAAACTTTGTTTTCCATAAATATTTTCCTGTCATATTTTTGATTTCGATATTGAGTATTCGGGAGCTATCGCGAGCATATGCGAGATATCGCGAGATTGCACGGCGTAGTATAAGTTTTCTTAAAAAGATGTGTTGACACATGGTTTTTGCTATGGTATAACAGTCAGGCACTCTATTGTTGCACTAATTATAACCTATTTAGTGGTTTTGTCAAAAAGGAAGGAATACAGTAATGTCAACAACTCTTGCAAAAAAGGAAACAGTTACCAGAAAATGGTACATCCTTGATGCTGCCGGCACACCCCTCGGACGTACGGCAACACAAGCAGCAGATTTACTTCGCGGAAAGCATAAGGTCGACTACACACCAAACGTCGATTGCGGCGATTTCGTCATAGTCATCAACTGTGCCGACGCTGTTCTCACAGGCAACAAGCTTGAGCAGAAATTCTACCGCCGTCACAGCGGTTGGGTTGGCGGTCTCAAGGAAACAAGCTATAAACGTATTATGGAAACACGCCCGGAATTTGCGATGTCGCAGGCCGTTAAAGGCATGATGTCCAAAAACACACGTGACCGCGGTGCTCTTAAGCGTTTGCGTGTTTTCCCGAATGCCGAGCACAGGCATGAAGCACAAAAACCCGAAGTTTGGGCAGCAGGTAATGGAGGTGGCAAATAATGTATACAAGTAAGAAGCCGTATCTCTACGGCACAGGTAGAAGAAAGTCCTCTGTTGCACGCGTTCATTTGTTCCCCGGCGGAACAGGCGCTATCACAATAAACGGTCGTGATATCGACGAATATTTCGGTCTTGAAACACTCAAGTACATTGTACGTCAGCCGCTCAGTGCAACCGATATGGTCAGCAAGGTTGACATCAATGCAACCGTCAAAGGCGGCGGTGTCACAGGACAAGCCGGTGCAATCCGCCACGGCATTGCACGTGCACTCATTTTAGTTGACGAAAACTACAGACCCGCGCTCAAAGCCGCAGGCTTCTTGACACGTGACTCACGTATGAAAGAACGTAAAAAGTACGGTCTCAAGGCTGCACGCCGCGCCCCGCAATTCAGCAAGCGATAATATATTAAACTATATAACCACACAAAAAGAGGTTGAGTCCCAAAATGAGACTCAACCTCAAACTATTGCAAATACTGTGTTTAATCTATTAGCCGGGGCCCGTGTTGCCTGTATTGAGCGCAGGCGGCGGTCCTTCAACCAAGTTGATTTCTTTTGTAACTATTCCGCTTTTCAGAGTGCCTGTATGGAAAACGCGTACTTTACAATGCTCCGTAATGCCCGGGTCGATTATGGCATTCGGGTCGATTTTTAATGTGTATGTATTCCCGTCTTGAAAATAAACAGATATTGAAGTTGAAGAAAACTCTGTGACAATTCCTGCAAAAAATGTCATTTTCTCGCCGCTTGCAGGGGGATGAGCGGGTTGCGGTGCACCCTGCTGGTCTGTTGTGCCTTTGGCGGGTGTGCCGTCATCATGAACTGCAGTTGTTTCTGCCTGCGATATTGTTTTTATCGAAGCTGCGGTTATGCCTGATGTAAAATCGCCGAGAAAGCTCACTTCCAAAGTGTCACCGAGGTTTTCCGAGCCTTGAATGACAGTCTTATCATCAACTCCAAATGTGTATGTGGTGCCGTCCGGGGCTTGAATGTTAATCGAGAAATTTGATGCTTCAAGCAGAACACCTGCTTTTGTTGAAAGCGACTCACTCTGACCGCAAGCGGCAAGTGCAAAAATCAGCACCAATGCAATAACGATAATAGTATATCTCTTTTTCATATGTTGTTTCTCCTTTAATATGTTGTATATTTCGCAATTTTCATATTAACAGCAATATGTGTCATCTCCGTGTCAATGAGGGGTGGCGCGCAGCGCCGGGGTGGTAGTTTGCTTATACTATGCCGTCTACTCTTTCTGCTACATTGCCTATTTCAAAAGACAAGTACTCGATTACGCCTCCCTTATCTCCTAATATATCTGCCTGGGTTATTAAATCTGCTTTTACCCCATATAATCTATTTGCGATTTCTTTGATATTTGATGTATCTGTAGAATTATTCAAACGATTCATAACACTGTCCAAGCTGTTACAAATTTCGTTAAATGATATTTTTTGCGTTTCGTCAATAACGGAACCAAGCTTATGTCCATCAAGCTCACCTCTTAAAAAGAATGATAGTATATTACACATAAATGCATAATCTTCCAACTGCTTGTCCGCTGTGTGTTCCATGTTCTGTCCGCTCTCCGGCTTTACTAATGTATCAAAAAAAGAAATTGCATCCGACAGGCTGTCTTTGAGAACTGTTAAATTCTTAAATCCCGGTATTTCACCGCCTTGTCGCATTTCATCAACTTCGGCAGCGAATATGATGATGTTTAACTTAAACAAACAATCATCAAGAAATAGTGCCGAAACTTCATCAATAGGTTTATCTTCAATCCCTTTAACCAAGGCTGTTATTTCGTTTTTTATATAGTCGTAACCATCGATACTGTCGATTATGTTTTGCCCATTATTTTTTATTTCATTGATTTTTTCTATTGATGACTTTCGCATATCTTCAATTATAAGAGTTGTGAGTTCATTGAGAAATTGTAAGGTCCTGCCAGCATTTTCATTTAATACGCCTGCCAACTTGATATACTCCAAACGAATCGGTTCCTGAATCGCTTTATGCTCGGGATTTGATCGTGCGACTGTCATACTGACACCACAAGCTAATATATTTGATTCAAAAGCGGCATCTTCAATAATTCCTAATATTGAAAAGCGGTTTGTTATTTCGTCAGGATTATCTGCAATGCTTGTTATATTAGATAGTACAGAGCCTACCATATCAGCAAGTTTATCGGTTTTCAATGCAATTGCATCCCAGAAAGGAGTTCCTGCCTTTCTAACATGGCTTGCTGTCTCTTTTGCTTGTGCGACAAAACTATTTAGACCTTTTACAATTTCATCTGTTGTTTTTGAATAACTCATTATTGTTTTCTCCTTAATTTTATTTTGGGAGATTGATGTGAGGTTGTATTTACGATACTCCTTTGGTGAAATTCCCATATATGCTTTAAAACTGCGGGTAAATCCTTCGTGAGAGTCATAACCGT
>Ga0123356_10000281_pt1 | contig 58777 bp, 51 predicted proteins | sample TergutEmb28metaG_2_FD_92546 | JGI IMG/M metagenome (GOLD analysis project Ga0123356, IMG submission 92546) | Embiratermes neotenicus P3 segment gut microbial communities from Petit-Saut dam, French Guiana - Emb289 P3 | ecosystem: Host-associated > Arthropoda: Insects > Digestive system > Gut ...
TAAAGTTTTTTCTCTCCATCCCTGTCTCATAAACAGGGGTAGAGTGCATTTCCACATCAATCTGATCTCCGTTTTCGATAGTACAGTTAACGTCAAACCGCTGTTCTTTTTCATCAATGTTAGAAACAGGCAATTCAACGTTCCGGATAGTCGCATTCGTTACCTTTTTTCTGATCACCGCAGAAATAATGTCCATGAGGACTTGTTTTGCATCCGGGTGAGTGAGCAGCACCTTAAAAATCCTGTCGTCGCTAGGCGGCAGGATAATTGCGTCTTCCGCAAGCAATTGTGGTAACTTCGCTTCCTGACTGCAGGCAGTCTTAGATAAATCAGCCATATAATTCTCCTTCGGGCTATCCCCGAACAGTGTGATTTGCCACACTGTAAAAAAGTGATAAACAGACAAAAAATCTGTCAGCTATATATGGCACACAGATGCGTGGTGCTTGACCGAAAATCGAGTTTTTAGAAAATTTTTTAAAAATTTCCAGAAATATCACTACACAAACGTTTTTTTTCGTGAAAAAGGTATCCGCTACCACATTTTAAAATTGTTAAATCACAACCCATTTCGTACAGGCGTGGCGGGCTGCGGGTCTGCGAGCAGGGAAAACAATCTTTGCAGCTCCCTGCGGAGGAGACTTCGCAGAAGGCTCCGTAGCAGATTCCGGCAAATGTTTTCCATGCACGCAGACCCGCAGCCCGCCGCGCCTGTACGGAGAGGAAGCGGTTTTAACACTTTTACACTTTGACATTGACACTTCCCCATAATATACTACAATAGATCAAGCATAGGAGGAATAAATCATGAAGAAACTATTTATCTTATTCCTGGTATTCGTGCCGCTTGCGCTTTTTGGGCAGGAAGGGCAAACCCTTACTACAGGAAGAACGGCTACGCTCGGGGTGGAGGCTTCAACAACCTTCGGCTGGGATATAGAAAAAGGCTCAACGGGCCTTGATACAAGGGCAGGATTGGAACTGGTTTTTGATTTATTCCCCGCAGAGGATAGAGGCACCTTTGCTGAATTCCCTGATACCCCAACGGTCCGGTTTTTGCTTAAAGATGCCGCTTTTACATGGTGGAATACCTATGCAACACGGGGCGGAAACTATGAACAGGATGATTTTAACAGATGGACGGCAAGACCGCTTATTTTAACATTTGATGTTTTTATGGCAGATGTAGTATGGAGAAATTATTTTTTCCGGATTGCAAGTTCTACCACAACAATGCAGATGAGCACTACATCGCTTCGTTCGATATTTGACGAAGTAATGGATGCCGGCGACAGATTTTATTACAGGGAAAATCAGGCTCTCTGGAGAACAGATCGTTACAATATCCAGAGACTTCCGATAATGGGAAACAGATTAAACCGTAATCTTGTAAATGTAGATTACAGCGGCAATATATCCGGCATACTTGCAGGAGGCATGGAGTTTAAACATTTTGGTTTTACTGTTAAAGCCGCTTCTGCTGATATTGGCAGGGATAACGAACATAATGCCTGGCTTTTCGGCGCAGACCTGGAAATAGCTACGATTGAGCATTTAAAAATAGATGTTACAGGATTTGCCGCGGTTAATTATGAAAAAGTGTTAGGTGAAAATCCAGTCACGTTTGGGGTTGCAGCCGAATATCAGCTTCCTTTAACAGACAAGTTTATACTTAATCCGTATTTGGGTTTTGATTTTATGTATGACACTGTCGGCGGGGTAAGCAAGTGGGAGATCGGCACAGGTATTTTATTCTACACGCGCGGATTTGATACCCGCACATCATACCGTCTTTTGGATTTTGATGATGTTATCCCCGTAGGCGCATCTTTGGGTTTTAATGTCAATGAAGAGGGCATTATGAATATAGTGCTGTCATGGTTTGATCCCGCAGGGCGCGATTCTCTTATCGAGAACTTCGGCGGTTTTCTTCAGCTGGAACTTGTAAATCTTTTTTCGCAGGGAAGCAGGACCATGGACTTTGCCATACTTACGCATCTTGAATATTCAATTAAAGAAAAAGTTACGCCGTATATAAGGGCAGGTTATAAACCGCAAATTTCAGGAGGCACAAAAACCGATAACATGGTTTTCACCGCAGCAATTGGCTGTTACATTACGCCGATACATTTCTTTTCATTCGATGTTCGTTATCAAATGGAGCATGTGCTGACACCAAATGATTTTCTTGCGGACAAGGGTATGTTAAGCGCCATGTTCACTATCCGAATGTAAGCGGGGGATGAACATGAAGAAATTTCTTTTAATAGTGCTGGTTATTCTGATTAGCGCGCCTGCGTTTGCAGAAATTGCAGTTCCTTTTTTTGGCGGAAATAATTTTAACATGGATGCCGATACAATCTTTGCGGTCAACTTTAATAATTTCGCAACAGGATTACAGACGATTGTAGGTTTTGGTCTTTGGTTTGAATTTACGCCTTATGCAGACAGAAACATCACGCCGCAGCGCAACGCTCTTTCTGTTTCGCTAAGGTTATCAAACTCTGCTTTTTATGCCTGGCGCGGATATGATTCTCCTGATGACTCAGGATATTCAACGCCGACCTTGTGGGGACAGCCGGATCAGGCAACATCTGTCTGGTTCGATACTTTTGTCGCTCAGCTGGAATACAATCAATACTGGATTCGTATAGCCGGAATTGAACCGGAAATTACACTTTCGCAGGCGTCAATTAAATCTGTATTTGATCCTATTATAAACAACCGCACAGATGTGGCAAAAAACAGGCTGCCAATGCCGTTGTTTCATTCAGGCAATTTGTACAATGGAGCAGGCGGTGTTGTTTCTGTTATAGGGCAGGATTTGGTTCATCTTAACCGCCGCGAAGTTGAAATTGCAGGTAACTTAAGCGCGGGAATGAAAACCGAAATCTTCGATCTTGTGTTTAAAATCGGATCATGGAAAACCGCCGAGCAGAACGATAATAATTCATGGATAGCCGGAATGGATTTTACATGGCGTCCCAATTTTACCAATTTAATAAACTTTTCTGTTTTAACCGCGGTTAATTACGATTCTGTGCGGCGGAGAAAAGGAAATGAATCTCAGGATACTGTAAATGATCCTATGGCAGATCCGGATATGCTCAAAGAAAATCCAATTGCTGTCGGCTTGGGTTACGAATACCGGATTAATCTTCCCGGACGCATGGTAATGAAACCGTATATCGGCGTAGATTATATTTACGAATTTGAAACCGGAGAATACAACTTTGAAATCGGGGCAGGATTACAGTGGTTTTTCCGCGGCACAGGCGCAGCATTTAAACGCAATACGCGGATAGGCGGCGTTACACTCGGCGATGTTGAAATTCCCGCAGCGCTTATCATCGGCTTTAATGCCGATAAAAACGGAATCATTAACGGAATTATCAGCTTAAACGAAAGCCCTCACTCTTCTTTGATTCCCCGTTTGGGCGGATTTTTAAATCTTGAATTAATGAACATTGGCGCAAGAGATTACACAGCTCCGGACGGAGTAGTATACGGTGATTTTCTTTGGGCAGTCATGGGGCAGGTTGAGTATCTTTTAACAGATAAAATCATGCCTTATATATCTGTTCGTTATGTACCCGGTGTTTTAAATCTTACGCCCGGCTATAAAATTGATCCTGAATATGCTCAAGTATTCAGCAGGGATTATGTGTCACTTACAACAAAAATAGGAATACAGTTAAACCTGATCAGTTTTTTCACGATAGATATCTGGTATGAACGCAATGATACAGCAGATAAAAAAGTCTGGACATTGGACAACGGGCTGTTGTCGATTAATTTCAGGATTTCGATTTAGGGTTGAAATGAAATATTTCTGGACTGTATTATTAATTTTTCTCATTTTATCATGTCCCATAGATACAAGTACAGAGTTTGAAGAAGATGAGCCTGAAATTGCAGAACTTACTGCTATGGAATTTGCTTCTTCCATGAAGATAGGATGGAATGTTGGAAACTCGCTGGATGCAAATTCCAGAAGCCCTTCAGGCACTTTTAATATTTCTAACTGGCCTTACACAGTTGAACCTAACGAGACAAGATGGGGTAATCCAAGAATTACCCAAAGTTTAATGTATGCAGTAGCGGCTCAGGGGTTTGATAATGTGCGTATTCCTGTTACATGGGGTTCCAAGATAGGACCTGCTCCGGATTATATTATTGACTATGCCTGGCTTAACCGTGTTGAAGAAGTGGTAGAATATGTTTTAAAAGCCGGAATGAAAGCGATTATTAACATACACCATGACGGCGCCGACAGCTATTCCTGGCTTTCGGTGCGAACACAGCATTTATCCGGAAAAATTAAAGATGATATGGACGATAAATTTATTGCCGTATGGAATCAAATTGCAGTTAAATTTATAGATACAAGCTACGATCTTCTTTTTGAATCTTTCAACGAACTGCACGACGGCAGCTGGGGTAACGGCAATGCGGCTCAGCATGCAAGGGTTAATGAATTAAACCAGATATTTGTAGATACGGTGCGCGAAACCGGCGGAAAAAACTCAAGCCGTTTTCTTGTTATACCCGGCTGGGTAACAAGACCAAGCGTAACAGTAACATCGCTTGTTATGCCGGAAGATTCGGCTGCGGATAAAATCTTTGTAGCAATTCACTATTATGATCCTTATGATTTTTCCGGAGACGCTTCCTGGAATACATGGGGACAAAAATCAAATACCATAACAGGACCCGGGGGTAACAGCTGGGCAAACGAGTCTCATGTACGAACCCAATTTAACAATGTTAAAACCAGATTTACAGACAATGGCATTCCTGTAATTCTGGGCGAATACGGAGCTGTCAGACAAAGCAGCGCAACAGGCAAAGCGCACAGATTATATTACATGGAATACGTAACCAAACATGCCGTAGACTGCGGTTTTATTCCCATTTACTGGGATAACGGCGGTTCCAATGCCGGCGGCGAAGGTTTTGGTCTTTTTAACCGCCTCACAAACGCGCTGCTCTCCGATGCTGCCGGCGTCATCGCAGTTATGATGAAAGCCGCAAAAGAAAACTACTCCCTCTCTGATATTGAAGCGCCGTAGCGCAAGGCGCAGCGCACGCCATAGATGACAAACATTTGGTTTTAGGTTAACATAAATTATGGACACTCAAATAAAACCATCAATCGAAAAGCTGATAAACAACATCAGGCGCTTAATCTCGGTAGACGCCAAAAAACTGGAATATATCATCGCAGCCCAAATTGCGGGCGGTCATGTTATACTTGCAGATTCGCATGGAGTGGGGAAAACCTCCCTTGCGCGGGCTTTGGCTCAGTCAATAAGCTGGCGGCCTCAGGATTTGGCTATAACAAACGGCGTTAAAATGGAAGGTTTTAGCCGTATCCAGTGTACTGTCGATTTGCTTCCTCAGGATATTTTGGGGTTTAACCGCTTTATCGGCCATTCGGGAGAAATGATTTTTAATAAAGGGCCGGTGTTTGCTCATTTTGTGTTATGTGACGAAATTAATCTGCTTACTCCAAAAACGCAGGGCAGTTTTTTTCAGGTAATGGAAGAGCAGAGTGTTACAATAGAAGGAAGATTATATCAGTTATCCGATCCCTTTTTTATTATTGCAACAATGAATTTAAAGGGTGTTCACCTGTTTCCGCTTCCTGTTCCCCAGCTTGACCGTTTTATGATCCGCCTTTCGCTCGGGTATCCCAGCGCAGAAGAAGAAAAAGAAATTATAAACAAACACGGAAGGATCGATGCCTGGGAGAATTTTAAAAGCGTTATAGACAGCGCAGATTTAATTCGCTGGAAAAAAATGGTAGATGATGTGCAGATGCATCAGGATGTAACTTCCTATCTTGTTAATTGCGTACGGTATACAAGATTGCATCCCGATATTGAAACACCGGCAAGCCCGCGCGCAGGTGTGCGTATTTCAAGGCTTGCGAAGTCTTTGGCGCTTTGCCGCGGTTTGGATTATGTTTCTGTCGATTTAATCAAGGAAATATTTATACATTCAATGGCGCACCGGATTATAACACGCGATCCTTCCATTCCGCCGGAAGCTCCTTTAACAAGCATATTAAACTCGGTTCCTGTTGAACCAAAACCTGAGCACAACTTTGTGCTTGGCAAGGAACCTGCAAAGCAATGAAGCTCTTACGCTTTCGGCCGGTTTTAACGCCAGTGGGGGGCGCTGTTATTATCATCGCCCTGTTAATTTTAATTCGTTCTCTTGTTATGCGCAATTCCTATGAGATAGTATTGTCATGCGGCATTTTGCTTGTTTTGCTTGCGCTTGCCGTTATTGGTTTATGGAAATCCCGCAAATTAAAAACGCTTTCTGCGCTCTGGAAAACGCCGTTTCCCATGACGGCAAGAGCAGGGGAGAAAACTCATGTTACAGGTATAGATACGCCTGTTCCTCTTTTTTTCCGCATGCACTTTATTGTGCGGGGGCGTTTTTTTCCATGCGCCGGCAGCAGAAGCTGTACTATGCTGGCAGAAACTTCAATCCCCCGCGATGAAACATCGTCGTATATTGCACTTGATTTTCCAATGTCGGGAATATTTCAGGGTAACGGGTATTGTCAATTACGTGACATATTCGGCTTTTTTTCATTTTCCTGCGGATTGCCTGCGGCAAATACGTTAAATGTAAGAAGCGCCCCCTATTTTGGAAAAATAATCCATATAAATGCGCAGGCAGGCGCAGAAGACAAGCGTAATAAACCTTCCGCAGATGAAGAAAGATATTATATGCGCGAATATACTCCCGGTGACAGGTTACGTGACATTAATTGGAAAAGTTCGGACAGGATAGATACCCTTATAACGCGTATTTCTACAGATAATCAGGAAAAAATAACCCGAATAGAAGTGCATTTCCGCAATTATTGCAGCGCAGATGTTTCTTTGGAAGCATTATGGCTTTTGGATCGCGCAAAAGCGCGTCTTGCCTATTTTTTGCGGAGCATTAAGGAACAAAATTCATCATTCATATTTGATATCCGTACAGCGCAAGGCAGCAGGGAAATAGAAGATCAAAATGATCTGGACGCGTTTCTTGAAGAATTGGCAGGACTTTCATTTTCGCCTTCCGTAAATGAATCTGTTATTTCTGCGGGTGCGGGTGATATATATGTCTTTTCTACAGCATGCGATTTTACCCTTCCTGCTTTTCTTCTTGCCTGTAATCCGCGTCCTGTTACGCTTTTTATTTCTCAGAATATTACCGCGAACCAACACGAACCAACACGAACAAATGAAGATAAAGAAGTGCTGTATTTAAGAGATTTTATTTCCAGGGGATGTTCTGTTTCTCCGCGCTGGTTTGGCAGCGGGAAAGTGAAGCCGCTTAAAGTTCATGCTGCAAAGATAGAAAATAATTATGCGCAGGTGAAATTATGAATAAAACTCAATCAATTTTATTTTACCTGCGGCTGTTTTTATATTTTAGCGCCGTAGGATTAATATTTGTTCATCCCGGCATTGCAGTCTCCTTTGACAAAATCGGAATAATGCAATGGTTTGTTATTATTCCCGTTATGGCATTGGCTGCTTTTTATCCAAAAGTTACCGATAAAAAGAAAAAATTAATTATACTTGCGGCGCTTTTGCTCCTGCTTTCGGTTATTGCCGCAGGATTTTCTTTTTTTACGCCTTTAATTGCGGGTCTTGCCGGTTTTATATTAACTTTTTTGTTATTCCATCATTCACATCTGGTGATAGCAAAATTGGCGGCGCTGGAACCTTTCTTTTTGGCATGGGTTTGCCTGCGTCTTCTTTCACTGTCCCGTTCCGGGGAGGACATCGCAGGACAGAGTTTTGCTCTTACACAATTTATTCTTGTTTGGACAGCAATTGTTTTTTTACTGCATAGCGCGGTTATTTATTTATGTCTTTATCCCAAAAGCGGCAAAAAGGTATGGAAAGAAGGTCTTGTTTTTTTATTGGGAGCATTGGCTGTTATGCTTGTAATATTTGTCGTGCTGCCGCCTGATTTTGTACGCAATGCGATAATTAATAATTTGCTATCGGAAAGAATACCGCAGAGAATCGGATCTTCGGAGACGGACAGGGGAATTGAACAAAGAGGCGGACGCAGAACTTTGCCGAGGGGTGAGAGAGGTTTGCCGGGATTGCGCGGTCTTCCAGAGCAGGATTGGGGAAGAGGAGGAGGCTCCGGTGATACCCGGCAGTATATGGTGATGGTAGTCGCTTCCAAAAGAGAGCCGGTGTACATGGGTAACTCAATTCGCGGACTGCTCGATCCTGTAGAAGGATTTATTGTTAGTCCTGGGGAGCAGTTTAACAGCATTGCCTCCCAAAGATTTTTTATTACATGGTCTAACAATGAGCGGGAATTGGATTTTGGCAGGGAAAGTCAGGAAGTTTTTTCTCTGTCTACTTTGCACCAAAAATATCTGCCATGGCGGCCTGTTGTTATTGATCCTGTAATATTAAGTGAAAACACAGGTCCTCTTCGCTACATTCACCAGGTAGTATCAAATACGCACACAGGCGATCCGCTTTTGCTTGTAAATGAACCTTTGCGCGCTCTTGGCGAACGCGAAAAATATGCGCTTGCCCATTATCTGGAAATTCCTCTTGATGCCGGCGACAGGGAGATGATTTCTGCATACTTGAACAATGTTCTGGAAACATGGCAGAAAAACCGCGAAAAAATTATTCAGGGCGACGGTTATCTGCGGGAAATATTTTCTGATACCGAGGGCAATGAATACATGGAAAAAATAATTGCCATATTGGAAAATTTTTCCAAATATCAATATAACCTGAACTATGACGATGATCGTTCCATTGACGCATTAAAACATTTTCTTTTTAATTCTGCAGAAGGCGATTGTGTTGAATTTTCCAACACTCTCGCTTTGCTGGGCAGGCTGGCAGGTGTTCCTTCCCGTGTAGTAACAGGTTATCTTGCGGCAGACGGTTTGCAGACTATCGCGCATCTTCGCGGACTTGCCGCATTGCGCGCAAGAATTCCAGCCTTGCAGAAATTTCCATTAGATAACCTGTACATGGTAACAAATATACACGGTCATTCATGGACACAATTTTACATACCTGATTACGGCTGGATAGATTTTGAATCTACATTATTTGCCATTCCGCCTGTGGGCATGGGCGATTTTAATAATTGGGATGTAGTGATCCCGCTGCTCGACGAAGAGCGGACTTTTTCACAGATAAGGAAATTCCCATGGCAAGCCGTTGGCAAAGCGGCAATTTTCCTTGTAATTTTCGCTGTTGCTGCCGCTTATATTATTCGCTACACAAGAGAATTAATCCTGTACATGGGCACACAACGAGGCGGCAGACAGGCAGCCCGTTCCCTTTACCTTTTGCTTTTGGCGCAGCTTGCCGCCGACGGAAAGCCAATCAAACCCGCTTTTAAAACAGCGCACGAGTATTGGAGCAGCGAAGAGCAGCATTATAAAACTTTCGCGGATATTTACTCCGAACTGCGCTGGCGCCATTTTAGCGATTCTGCGGAAATGGAGAAAAGTTACCAGCTTCTATACAATGAATATAAAGCAATCTTGTCTCTCCGTAAAAGCGGACTGCTTCATTCAATTAAACGTATAATTAGTTTAAGAGGACTGGCATATTTATGAAAAAAAATCTAATATTATTATTGCTAATAATTCTTGTATTCAGCGCATGCGCGCGGAGCTCTGATTGGGTGCAGTTTAGAGGCGAGGGCGGCAGAGGCGTAAGTTCTTCGCGTATTACTCCGCCGCTGGGTTTACGCTGGAAAATTAATCTTCAATCAGACGGTGAAACAATCCGCTCGCTTAATCCGCCTGTCGTAATAGGCGATACAATTTATTTTGGATCAGATGATAAAAACTTTTACGCGCTGGATGTGGAAAGCGGATATATGCGATGGGTATTTAAAAGCGGAGCGGAGATAAACTCCATTCCTTATGCAGATAAAGACAAGGTTTATTTTGGAAGCAAGGACGGAAAACTTTATGCTCTTTCGCGGGAAACAGGAGAAGAAGTCTGGCATTTTCAGACAAGGAGCCAGATTAATTCTCAGGTGCAGCGTTACGGAGATTATATCATCTTTGTAGGAGACGCAGATGCAATTTATTTTCTTTCTCCGGATGGCATAGAACAATTCAGAATTTTTAATCCCGGCTGGTACAATTATACTTTTCTTGTGGCAGATGATGTAATGTATATGGCTACAGGTTCACGGGTTGAATTAATAGGTCCGTATGATATTAAAAAACGTGAATTCCTGTGGTATCTTTCCTACAATGAAATAGATGCAATCTGGTATTCATTTTCCGCAGTACGCGGAGATCTTTTGTTTTTTGGAACAGCGGATGTATACGGAGGAATGCTGCTTGGCTATCATGCCTACAACCGTCATACAGGAGATGTTGTCTGGCGGCAATACCGCGACGGAATATTGAATTATACCCGTTTTGAAGATACATGGAATTATTTTCTAAGGAATATAGATATATTGGATTTTATGGCTCCCACAGTATGGAGGGATTTTGTAATCTTTACAGGCGGAGACTGCGCTGCCCGCGCCTTTGATGTTAATAACGGGAATTTACGCTGGGAAAAAGTATTTGATACTCCTGTTAGTTCTCCTCCGACAATTGCCGCAGGCAGAGTTTACTTTGGACTTCTTGGAGATGACAATATTCCACCGCAGCTTGTTTGTATTTCTGCGCGTGACGGCAGCCTGCTGTGGCAGATGGAAACAGAAGGTTCCATTTTATCAGCTCCTGTAATTGCGGGAAAAAGAGTAATATTCGGAACAGATAAAAGTGTCTTTTATGTTTTAGAGCAGGTTTTTTAATGAAGCTGCCACTGAAGCAAGATTCATTGTTTTCCACGCTGATACATCTTAAGGGGAATCCTCGCGCTTGTGTTTATACAGAACCGCTTTGGGGTCTTTCGATGAATCTGTGTATGCCGTATCTGTCGGTTTATATGCTGGCGCTTGGATTAAATGACACCCGGATAGGTTTTATTGTTTCAATCGGAATGCTATCGCAGATATTATTTTCTTTTTTAAGCGGTCCCATTACAGACAAAATGGGCAGAAGAAACGCAACGGCAATTTTTGATATTATCGGCTGGAGTATTCCGGCTCTTATCTGGTGGCGCGCGGAAGGTTTTTTGTTTTTTCTGGTTGCGGCGATTATAAACGGATCTAACGGCGTTACGGCAAATTCCTGGACATGCCTGTTAATCGAAGATGCCGAAAAAAAACAAATAACAAGAATATTTTCGCTTACGATTGCTTTTGGTCAGTTATCCGCTATATTTGCGCCTATTACAGCCATTTTAATTTCCAAATTAACCCTCATTCCTGCCATTAGGATTCTTTATGTAAATGCTTTTATTTTAATGACATTAAAAGTTATTATTCTTTATTTTACATCAAAAGAAACAAAAATAGGCGAAATGCGCATGATTGAAACAAGAGGAAAAAATATTTTCCAGCTTGCCGGCGGTTACGGCGATGTAATAAAAATAATCCTTAAATCACGCGGTATTGTTTTTGCGATAGTAATTGCCGCGCTTGGATGGACAGTTGGAATTATTAACAACACATTCTGGCAGGTTATCGCCAATAAAAAACTTTTTGTTCCGGAAAATATACTGCCGCTTTTTAATGTATTAAGATCTGTTCTTGCCATTATTTTTCTTTTTTTTGTTATCCCTAAATTACTTAAAGGTTTGCTAAAAATACCCCTTATTCTGGCAACCGTTTCAAGTTTTATAGGGCAGTTAATGTTAATTTTAATTCCTGCAGAAGGAATGATAAAATACCCGCTTCTTTGCGTATCACTTGTTTTCGACGGCTTTGGTCTGGGCGCTTTTATGATGTTAAACGAATCGATAATAGCGCTTCATGTTGATCCCAACGAGCGCGCAAGGATAATGGCTCTGCGTTTCATGTTAATGATGATAGTAGCCGCTCCTTTTGGATGGATAAGCGGCATGCTCTCTGATATTTCCAGAAATCTGCCCTTTGTGTTAAACATGGGAATACTTTTAGTTAGTTTAATAATAACGCTGATTTATTACCGCAAAGAAAACGATCATTCCGCAGAGTACCATTAAAGGGACAGAGTACACTCTGCCCCCTTAAGCCTATCCCCTATGCCGCATTAATCTGAATGATCCTTTTTTGCGCTTCTGTGCGTTTTTCGATTGTAAGGCTAAGCACGCCGTTTTTAAAGGATGCGCTCACTGCTTCCGGATTTGCATTCGCAGGCAGCTTGAAAGAGCGGCTGAAAGAAACGCACCTGCGCTCTTTAATCAGGTAGGTAAAAGTTTCTTCCGCCGTTTCCTGTTTGGAAGCAATGGTGATGTTGGAGCCGTCAACATTAATTTCGATGTTTTTCTCATCATAACCCGGCAGCTCCATTTCAAGAATGTAGGCGGCATCGGTTTCACGAACATCTGTCAAAGGCATGTGATTAAACATCCTTTCTGCATTGCCTAATGCCGGCAGCATCGTGTCCAGATTCTCAAGAACATTGTCAAAGAGATTCTGAAAGGGGCGGTAAAGAGTAATTGTTTTCATGGTTTTTCTCCAATCCTACGAGATATTTTGCGAACTTCCAGTTCAACGAACTGTCCCCCTTACGGCGGGTTTTTTCGCTTTTCTCGTCGACACCTATTTATTAGCAAAAACTATGCCAAGCCCTTTTTACGCCAAAACAACACAAATTTAATGCAAAAAACATCAATTAAAAACCCTTTTTGGAAATAATGACACAGAGAGAAAAAAATCGTCGTTTTTTGTGTCATTTTGACACAGAATTCCCCCAAGGTGACTGTCACCTTATTTTATTGTATACTATGAATATGCAATACGGTTATTTCGACGATGAAACGCGTGAGTATGTAATCACCCGTCCCGACACGCCTTTTCCCTGGATAAATTATTTGGGCTGCGAAGATTTTTTTAGTCTTTTTTCCAATACTTCGGGCGGTTATTGTTTTTACCGCGACGCGAAAATGCTGCGCCTGACACGTTACCGCTACAATAATGTTCCTGCCGATGCAGGCGGACGTTATTTTTACCTGCGGGATAACGGCGATGTGTGGACACCTTCCTGGATGCCGATGAAATCCGCGCTGGACAGATACGAGTGCAGACATGGCATGGGCTACTCGCGAATTTCTTCTGCGCGAAAAGGATTGGCTTTTTCGCAAGTTTCGTTCGTGCCGTTAGGTGACAATTGTGAAATTCATAAAATTACGCTTGCAAACGAGTCTGCCGCTCTTAAAAATATTGATGTTTTTTCCTTTGTGGAATTTTGTTTATGGAACGCAAATGACGATATGACAAATTTCCAGCGTAACCTTAACATCGGCGAAGTAGAGGTGCATGGATCCCGTATCTATCACAAAACCGAATACCGCGAAAGGCGTAACCATTATGCTCTGTGGGCTGTCAATGTTCCCATCGAAGGATTCGATACCGACAGGCAGGCTTTTCTTGGTTTATATAACGGTTTTGATTCCCCTAAGACAGTATTAAACGGGAAAGCCGGTAATTCCATCGCTTCCGGCTGGGCGCCGGTTGGGTCTCATCATATTAAATTAAATCTTGCGCCGGGCGAATCTAAAGATTTTGTGTTTGTATTGGGATATTGCGAAAACCATCAGGAGCAAAAGTGGGAGAGCGTTAATGTTATCAATAAAAAACCTGCCGATGCTCTGCTGGAAAAATACAGTACACCGCAGGCAGCGGATAAAGCTTTTGCAGATCTTAACGATTACTGGAAAAATCTTTTAAGCCGTTTTACAGTATCCGCCCGGGACAAATGTATGGAGCGCATGGCAGGTGTATGGAATCAATATCAGTGCATGGTAACTTTTAACATGTCGCGCAGCGCGTCTTATTTTGAATCGGGTATCGGGCGCGGAATGGGTTTTAGAGATTCAAATCAGGATTTGCTGGGATTTGTGCATCTTGTTCCGCAGCGTGCCCGCGCGCGTATTCTTGACATTGCGGCAACTCAGTTTCCCGACGGCAGCGCGTATCATCAATACCAGCCGCTTACAAAAAGAGGCAATAACGAAGCAGGTACCGGATTTAACGATGACCCATTGTGGCTGATATGTTCGGTTGCAGCATATATAAAAGAAACCGGTGACTGGAGCATACTGGAAGAAAAAGTTCCGTTTAATAACGATGAAAAACTGGCAGATACTCTTTTTGTTCACCTTAAATGTTCTTTTGATTACACTGTAAGAAATAAAGGTCCGCACGGGCTTCCGTTGATTGGCAGAGCAGACTGGAATGATTGTTTAAACCTTAATTGTTTTTCCAAAACACCCGGCGAATCTTTTCAGACAACCGCCAACTTTGAAAGCGGCGTTGCAGAATCTGTTTTGATTGCGGGAATTTTCGCGTTCGCGGGTCCCGATTATACAGAAATTTGCCGCCGCACAAACCGCGCGGAAGAAGCTGAATATGCAGAAAAAGAAATAACCGCGATGGTTGATGCGATTAATAAACATGGCTGGGACGGAGAGTGGTTTCTGCGCGCCTATGACGCTTACGGTAAAAAAATAGGCAGCCGTGAATGCGATAACGGAAAAATATTTATAGAATCAAATGGTTTTGCGGTAATGGCGGGTATTGGTATCGAAGACGGGCGCGCGTTAAAAGCGCTTGACTCTGTAAAGGAGCATCTTGATACAAAATACGGAATTGTTTTACTGCAGCCGGCTTATAAAGAGTACCATCTTAAGTTAGGTGAAATTTCTTCCTATCCGCCGGGATACAAGGAAAACGCGGGTATTTTCTGCCACAATAATCCATGGATTACGATAGCGGAAACGCGTCTTGGAAGAGGAGACCGCGCCTTTGAAACCTATGCAAAGATTTGCCCTGCCTACCGCGAAGACGATTCAGATCTTCGCCGCATGGAGCCCTATGTTTACGCGCAGATGGTTGCCGGGAAGGACGCACCGCGTCACGGAGAGGCAAAAAATTCCTGGCTTACGGGAACTGCGGCATGGACCTTTGTAAGTATTTCCCAGTATATTCTGGGGATACGTCCTGTTTTTGACGGCTTGCTCATTGACCCCTGCATTCCAAAAGAAATGAAGGAGTTCACCGTTACCCGCCATTTCCGCGGCGCTGATTACCGCATAACGGTGGACAATAGCGCGAGCACAGAAAAGGGAATAAAATCAATCACGGCAGACGGAAAGCCGCTTTGCAGCGCTGTGCTGCCTGTCTTCAGCGACGGCAAAACTCATAATATAATTGTAGTGATGGGAAAAGATTTCTAATCACTGCTCCGTGCCTTTGTGTCCTCCGTGTCTCCGTGTGAGCCTTTTTAAAATTATTTTATTTTAACAGGATGAATTTCTGCGTGTTCATTTATTCCGAAAAATTCAACATTGAGTTCTTTATCAACCGCACATTCTATGACAGCAAATGTATCGCCTATTCTGCTGCGCGAACGGCTTAAGCTGCCGGGATTGATAAGGTGTATGCCATTTACTTTTTTATAATGAGGAACATGGCTATGGCCGTATAATGCAACAGTTGCTCCTCTGCTGCCGGCTGCCGAAGCAAGTGAATTATAATCGCCGAATAAATTATATCTATGACCATGGCAGATAAAAAAACGATGGTTTTCAAAATCAAAAACCGCTGTTTCCGCCGCATGAATGCCGTAATCGTTGTTTCCGCTGACAATTTTCCAGTCGCAGTAAAAACCTGCCGCTTTTGCTGCAGGCTGCAAATCGGAAATACCGTCACCCAGAAACGCAGCGGCAAAAATTGAGTCTTTGGGCGGAAGCCTTTCTTTTGCCCAGTTTAAAACTATTCCAAGAGCAATTCTGTCTCCATGAGTATCAGATATAACAAGAATTTTTTTATTATCCATGATGATACATCGGTAACGGCGGTTTATGCGCCTCTTGAATTGTTGCGTCTTGAGCTGACAAAGCGGGAGAAATCGTTGATGTTTTTTACAGCAATTCTGTCCGGGTATATTTCTACACGGCGCTGATTGACAAAATGCCCCAATACATCCCTTACTTCATTTACACTCATTCCTGCCCAGTGAGCAACGCCTTCAACAGTGGTTTTAAATTCCCTTCTGTCGCTGGTTTTGTCAATATCAGGCTGAGTTTCATCCAGCATAAGAAATACGTCTGCGATTTTTGCCTGCGGATCGGGCAGGGTAAGAATCATAAACCGGCGTTTTGAATCATAAATGCGTTTGCAGAACATCTTTAGTAATTTAAGGGCAATTTGGGGATTACCCATTAAAAGTATTTCAAAATTCTGAGAATTAAATTCCAGCACTTTTACTTCATCAAGAGCGATTGCGGTTGCAGAACGCGGGGAGTTTTCCAATATTGCCATTTCGCCGAACATTTCGGAAGGGTGAAGAATATCCAGAGTCCTTTCGATATCACCAACCAATTTTACAAGCTGTACCCTGCCTGATTGAATCAGATAAAAAGTATCGCCAAGTTCAAACTCGGAGAATATAATGTCTCCTTTTAAAAATGTGCGTGAAAAACGGCCGAATGCGGCCAAATCCATTGCCATCTTACGCTCCCAGAGCGGATAACGCTCTTTTTGCTTTTATAATTGCACTGTCATCTTCGCTGCCGCCAATGGATAAAATTTTCTTGTAGAAAGCAATCGCCTGATCCTGCCTGTCAAGTTTCTCATTGCATTGGCCCATGATAAATATTGTTTCTTTTAATTCAGGATGTTTTGGTTGCTTGGTCAGCATATTGGTATAATATTTTATACAATCATCATATTTATTTAAAAGGAACATACAGCGTCCAATTTCAAAAACGCTTTTGGATGTCCATTCAGGATCAGCGTTGGAGTCAACTATGGATTTGAATGCAATAAACGCTTCCTGATATTTCCCCTGGGAAACAAAACTTGATGCATCATAAAATGTTTTTGCGGCTTTTCCAAGATCGTCTCTTGCAATGTCTGCGGGAGAAGATGTCATGGAAACGCCGGGTCCCTTTCCGTCTCCGAAACGGGCAAGTGAATTTTCCGAAATTTCCAGGTTTTTGGTAGCCTGAATGGCATTTCTGCCGGAAGGATAAAATGTCAGATAACGGCTGAATACATGTTTTGCCTGGGAAAAACGTTTGTTCTTAAGATAATATTCCCCAATATTAAAAAGTCCGTCGGCAGGTTCCTGTTCTTCCTTTGCCATAACTTTGGAAACCTGTTTATGAACGCGCCGCATTTGATTGGAAAAAACTTTAAGCATCTTCATTATTATTCTTGAATTTGCCATTGCGACAGCTTCAAATTCAGGCACAGTAAAAACCATAACTGTAGTATCAGACAGGGCAACGGCATTTTCTTCTCTTGGGTAACGTCCAAGCGCGGATTTAACTCCAAAGAATTCTCCCGGCTGCACAGGATCCCTTACATCCGCTCCGGATTCAATATCCTGATAAACCAGGCTTATTTTTCCGGTTTGCAGAATAAAAATTTTCTCTGCCGGATCGCCCTGAAAATAAATTAAAGAACCTGAACGGTATTGTGCTGGTTTTGGCATTATTATTCTTCCTCTAAAGGTTCAAACGGAAGATAATCGAGCTCCTTTTTAAAGCCTATTTTCTCCCTGATTTTTTTATAAAGACCTGCAGGGTCCCCTTTAACAAACATTGGTTTATTGCCTGCTTTTATCTGCGTATATCCATCCGGAAGTTTTCCCTGATATATGTCAAGGAAGCGCATCTCTCCGTAAATGGGAGATCCGGATAAAACAAGCAGTTCAATATCTTTCATTTCCGCATTTACAAGATTTTCATACGGACAATCATCTTTTGCTTTTAAAACAAGAATGTCGCCGGACATTCCTTCTTCCAAAGCGCCGATTTTATCCTGCATCCAGAATGCTTTGGCTGAATTTATAGTTACCATCTCGAAGATTTTTTGCGCGGGAAGATCTTCTCCGTAGAGTTTTTGATACAGTTCCCTGTCAAATTTCATTTCTGCAAGAAGATTGGCAGAACCTGTCGCAGATGAGTCTGTTCCGATTGTTAAGTTTATTCCGGCTTTAAGCATCTTGCGTACTTTAGCTGTTACATTAAACATAAACATATTGGAAAAACCGCACCATGAAACACTGGCGCCCGCTTTTGCAATTTTGATAATATCTTCATCGCTTAAGGCAATGCAGTGAATAAAAAGGCAATGTTTGTCCAGCATTTTTTTATCTTCCAGCATCTGGACGCTGTTCATTGCTTCATTCTCAAAACCTTCGGAAAGATGGGTAATAAATGGCCATGAATTTTTTACGGCTCTTTCATGTTCAATTTCTATGCCGTCCCCCCATTTTAAATCGTAGGAGACACATTCATGCGCAAGAGCGTAATTCTGAATTGCCCTGACAGGTAAAGTGGGGATTATTTCGCAGTTCAGATGATGAGGAAAATGATCATTCACTGTTGTTACGCCGGAAAACAGGCATTTGTAGCCGGAAAGAGCATAAAGATCTTCTCTGCATAATTTAGATCTTTCTTCGAATGTTTTTGAAGCTTTCAGATCTTTATCCCATGGCAGCCATGTCAGGTAAAAAGTACCTTTTTTGGGCCCTACAGGCGGACGATAATTCCCCTGCAAATGATCATGGGTATTGATAAGAGAAGGATAAACAAATGATTTTTCCTTCAGATTGACTTTTACTTTAGCACTCCCGCCCGGAGAAACAATCGTTTCCCCTTTTACTCCCAAATCACCGGTATGTACTTTTTTGCCGGGGGAAACAATAACCCCGTTTTCCAAGACATACTCAAACACTTAAAAACCGTCCTTTGATGAGAACAAATTCTCTATAATATCAGTATAATTGCAAAAGCTCCAATGATCAACGATCTTGGGCAATCTTCCTCTTATTATCGGTAAATTTGTATATAAAACGGCAAATATTTGATACAATATTTGTTAATGATCGATTTACACACCCATTCAAATGTTTCCGACGGGGAACTAACCCCTGCCATGCTGGTAAATGAAGCCGTCAGGCTGGGGCTTTCTGCCATCGCCCTTACCGATCATGATACCATTAAAGGGCTGGAAAGCGCGATTGAAGCGGCAAAACAACATGAAAATTTTCATTTTATACCCGGAATAGAGATAAATATTAACTGGAAAGGTAAAATCGGGCTTGGCCCCGGAGGGGAATTTCATCTTCTGGGGCTGGGTATTAAAAAGCCTAGTCCTGCCTTTATTTCTGCTGTTGACGGTTTATTTCGCCGGCGGGAAGCGAGAAACCGGGAAATTCTTAACAGAATGCACGAATTCAGCATTGATGTATGTTGGGAGGATATTTTGGCTTTTTCCGGCGGTCATGCTGTGGGGCGGCCTCATTTTGCGGCGTTTTTAGTGAAGCGGAAAATCGTAAAAAACATAAATCAGGCGTTTTCACGCTATTTGGGAGTAGGTAAACCCATGTATGTGCCAAAAGAGGGGTTGATTTTTGAAGAAGCCGCCGCTCTTATACGGGAATCCGAAGGTTTTCCGGTACTGGCGCACCCAAATTCTCTTTATATTGCATGGGGACGCCTTCCCGATTTTGTTAAAACATTAAAAGAGATGGGGCTGATGGGTCTTGAGGCATGGCACCCCACCGCTAAACACGGCTCCTGCCGCCGTCTTGAAGCATTGGGCAAATCATTGGAATTATTTGTTACAGAAGGCAGCGATTTCCACGGCTCGCTTCGTCCTGACCGCAAACTTGGTTATTCCGGCAGAAGCAGAAAAATTAACGATGCGGTTTTGGAAGCGATACCGTGTTTATTAAAACCTGTTAGTTCCTAAAGGCACATTTTAATCCATTCAGGGTGTTTTCTTGCTTCGTCCAATAAACGCGCCATTATGGTTGTGTATCCTTCTCCAAGAGATTTCCACCATTCAATGGTTGATGTTTTAAGCCGCAGGGAAAACATTTGTTTTTTTCGTATTTCCATTGCTTTTTGCCTCATTGCCCGCATTTCTTCGATGGAGTAATCCGGAATATCACTGTAATCTATTGGCCTGTCTTCGAGGGCTTTTAGCCGCGCTATAGATTCTTCCGAAAAATGATAGTTATCTGTATCAATTACCCGTTGTACCATACCCATAAAAGTATTCCTCCATATTTTTGTTGTTTGCTTTTCTGGCTGAAATTAACCGGATTTTGTCGTTTCTTTCTGTAAAACTTACTTTAAGAATTTGAAATCCGGCTAAACCGATTGTTATCCATCGTTTTTCGGTAAAACTATGGATACTGTCATACATTTCGAAGCGCAGCGGGTCTATAAAAACCGCTGTTGCTTCTTCAAAGGAAACGCCGTGTTTTTTTATATTTTCAGCGTTTTTTCTTTCATCCCATTCAAACTTTAATTTCATTATAACTCTCCTCTTAATTTTTGTCAATACATACGTATTGACATTTTGTATTTACATCGATGAAATTGACATTATGTCCCACGGATCTTCTCCCAGCCGCCGGTGGTGAACCGCTTCCAAGATGTGCTCGGTTTCTATTACTTCCTTGTTTTCCAGATCCGCTATGGTTCGGGCTACCCGTAAAATCCCGTGGTAGGCTCTGCCGGAAAGTCCCAGTTTTGAGACGGCTGCGTGAAATGCGTTTTCTGCCTTTTCGCTCATCGGGCACAGGATGGCAGTTTTGCCCGCCGGAAGCAGGGCATTGCGGCGGATGCCTGTTCCTTTAAAACGATGCCGCTGGATTTCAACTGCCGCTTTTACACGGCGGGCAATTACCTCGCTTTTTTCCGTATCCGGCGGGTTGCGCCTGCTAATTTCATCAATTTTTGGCGGAATGATACCAACCCTGATTTCTACACGATCAAGCAGCGCGCCGCCGAATTTCCGCCAGTAGCGGCTGATTTCATCGGATGAACAGAAACACATATTGGTTTGCATTCCAAGCCGTCCGCAGGGGCAGGCGTTTGCTGTCATTAATATTTGAAATTCCGCGGGAAGACGAACCGGTCCCTCTGCCCTGACAATACTTATAACTCTGTCTTCAAGCGGCTCACGAAGCGCTTGCAGAACATTGATTCTGAACTCCGGCGCTTCATCCAGAAAAAGCACACCATAGTGAGCAAGGCTGATTTCTCCGGGACGGGGGATTCTGCCGCCGCCAAGTATGCCCTCTGCGCTGGCGCAATGGTGCGGGGCGCGGAATGGAGCGCTGGTAATAAGGCGGTCGAGAAATTGATTGTCATTTCTTGGACCTGCCAGACTGTAAAGGCGCGTTACTTCGACTGCTTCTTCCGCTGTAAGCGGCGCCATTATCGAGGGAAGCCGTCTTGCGAGCATTGTTTTTCCCGCGCCGGGCGGTCCGAATGCAAGTACATTGTGCCCGCCTGCAGCGGCTATCTCGAGAGCGCGTTTGTAAATTGCCTGACCGCGTACATCAGCAAAATCGCCTTCTGTTTCCTGCCCTAGGGTGTCCCCCTTGGTATTTTGGGATATTGATACAAACGAAGCCGGAAGAGCGCCTTTTTCTTCCCTGATAAACAGCGTATGTACCGCTCCCTGCAAATTTTCCACCGCGGTAAACCGGCAGTCTTTGTGACCCCCCATGGAAGCCAGAATTGCCGCTTCTCCGGCGTTTTCCGCAGGTACGATGAACTCTGTAATTCCTTCGGCAAGCCCGGCTGCAATTGCAGCCAGTACGCCGCGTACGGGGCGTATTTTGCCGGAAAGCTCGAGCTCCCCCATAACAAGCAGGTTTCCGGAAATCGGCACAATATTTGCGGCAGCCATAACCGAAAGCGCTATCGGCAAATCAAGAGCCGCGCCGTCTTTTTTTAATCCTGCAGGTGCAAGATTGATTAATATCCTGTCCAGCGGGAAATTAAACCCGGAATTCCTGAAAGCAGCGCGTACCCTGTCACGCGCCTCCCTGACCGCTCCTTCTGCAAGCCCGGAGATATCAACGCCTGGAATTCCCCTTCGTATATCCGTCTCAACCCGGATAATGATTCCGCCAGCCCCATAGGGCATATAAGCCATTACACTCATACCACACTCCTGTGATTTAATAGCTATATATGGCGCACAGATGCGTGGTGCTTGACCGAAACGAGAAAAAAGTTGAAAAAAAGTTAAAATTTGGTTGCTGCTACCTTTTTTGGCTACCTTTTTTTGCTGAAATGTGTTAGATTTACCCGGTAATGTGGCGTGTGCAGTTAAATAAGATAAATTACGATGAAAGGGAGTACCAGGCTGTTAAAGAGGTGCTCGATTCCGGCTGGATAAGTATCAGCGAAAAAACCCACAGCTTTGAAGCCGCTTTTTCTGATTTTTTGGGACATGATTCAGGGGGCAGCTCCAAGTGCCTTGCAGTGTCAAACGGTACTGCGGCTTTGCATATTGCGCTTTTGGCATGCGGTATCGGTAGAGGCGATGAGGTTATCACCCCGGCGCTGACTTTTATTGCAGATCAAAATGTAACAAGTCTTGTTGGCGCGGAGAATGTACTTGCGGATATTACCTCAATGGAAGACTGGTCGGTTGACCCGGATGATATTGAAGCGCGGATTACCCCAAAAACAAAAGCGGTTATGATTGTTCATTATGCGGGGTTTGCCTGTGACATGGAGCGCATAACAGCGCTTTGCAAAAAACACAAGCTTCTTCTTATCGAAGACTGCGCGCATTCTCCGGGCGCCTGTTATAAAAATCAGCCGCTTGGCACTTTCGGCGATGTATCTGCTTTTAGTTTTTTTGCGAATAAAAATATAGCAACGGGCGAGGGCGGCATGGTTGTTACGCGCAACCCTGAATTGTATGAAAAAATGAGGCTTCTGCGTTCCCACGGAATGTCGGTTCTTTCTTTTGACCGCTACAAGGGCAGAGCAGTATCCTACGATGTTGAGATCCCCGGTTTAAATTACCGGATTCACGAAATAAGTTCCGCCCTTGGGCTTGTTCAGCTGCAAAAACTAAATGAAGCCAACGAAAAACGCAAAAAACTTACAGAACATTATTACAAGCGTCTTGATGATGTTTCGTCTGTCTCAATCCCCTACAGGTTTTGGGCAAGAGGAAAACCCAATTATCATATAATGCCGGTTTTGCTTTCAGGTTCGGCAGACAGAGCCGCGGTAATTGAATCAATGAAGCAGGACGGGATTCAGACAAGTATCCATTATCCTGCGATTAAAAATTTCAGCGCATACAAAGGTAAAGTTAACCCCGCTCCAAAAGCAGAATATGTCAGCGAGCACGAGCTAACCCTGCCGTTATATCCGGGTATGACATTTGAAGATGTTGATCTTGTCTGCGATGCGCTTATTAAAAGTTTACAGTCCCAGTAAATATCCGTTCAGCACATTCTCAAGGTATTCCTGTTTGCCGCTTGTAAGCCCTGTTTTGCCGTAACCCGCGTCTGCTCCTATTTTTGCAAGCTGTTCCAGCGTAAGTTCTCCTTTGGAGAATTTCGCGCCGTCGCCGCTTTCAAATGACGCATAACGATCTTTTACAAAACCGGGGATTACGCCGTCATCTATGATGCGCTGCGCAATCTGTAAACCAACCGCGAATGCATCCATGCCGCCTATGTGGGCGATAAAAAGGTCTGCCGGGTCAATGGAGTTGCGGCGAATCTTCGAGTCAAAGTTAAGGCCGCCCTCTTTAAAGCCGCCTATTTTAAGGATGGTATACATTGCCATTGCGGTTTCATAGTAGCTCATGGGAAACTGATCTGTGTCCCAGCCGTTCATGTTATCGCCGCGGTTTGCGTCTACAGAGCCGAAGAAACCGGCTGCCGCTGCTGTTTCCAGCTCGTGAACAAAGTCATGACCTGCAAGTTCTGCGTGGTTTGCTTCGATATTCATGCGGAAATCTTTATCAAGGCCGTACTGGCGCAAAAAGCCTATAACTGTTTCTGTATCAAAATCATACTGATGTTTAGTCGGTTCCATTGGTTTGGGTTCGATATAAAATACGCCTTTAAATCCCTGTTTGCGCGCGTAATCTCTTGCCATTGTTAAAAAACGGGCAAGGTTATCTTTTTCTTTTTTTAAGTTGGTATTTAAAAGACTCATATAGCCTTCGCGTCCGCCCCAGAAAGTGTACCCCTCTCCTCCAAGTTCAATGGTCGCGTCAATTGCGGCTTTTACCTGGGTTGCGGCAAGAGCTACAACTCCGAATTCAGGATTGGTGGCAGCGCCGTTCATAAAACGCGGGTTGCTGAAAACATTCGCGGTTCCCCAAAGAAGTTTAACTCCGGTTTCTGCCTGAAGTTTTTTTGCCTTTGCAACCAATGTAAAAAGATTTTTCTCGCTCTCTGCCGGCGTTGAGCCTTCCGGAGCAATGTCCCTGTCATGAAAAGCATAATATCCTGCGCCTATCTTTGTAAAAAACTCAAAAGCGCCGTCCATTTTATTTTCTGCCGCTTCTATTGGATTATTTGCGCCCCACGGAAAAACATGGGTACCGGGACCAAACGGATCTCCTCCGTCTCCGCAGAAACTGTGCCAGTACGCGATGGCAAAACGAAGATGATCCTTCATCTTTTTTCCGCCGATAACTTTATCTGCGTCATAATACTTAAATGCAAGCGGATTCCTGCTTTGGCTGCCCTCGTATTTTATTTTTTTAATGCCGGGAAAATACTCTTTTGCTCCTGTATAAAAATCTGCCATATAACCTCCGAAATATTTTATTTGTATAGCGGGCTTAAAGCCTCTAAATACTTTGAATAGACCGCATAAGCGCTGTTATACAGGCTTACGCTTTTGCTCTCCGGTTTAATTGCCGCGCCCAATGCGACATGTTCATCTGTCAGGACTTCTATCAGGCTTTTTTTGCCTTCATGTGTCTGAAGACACCACAATGCCTGAATAGCGGCTCCCATTGCCGCAGCTTCCGTGCCGGTTGGAATGCGCACAGGCAGGTTCATCACGTTAGCCGCAATTTTTTGCCAGAGCTGGCTCTTTGAACCGCCGCCTGTAAGGCGAATCTCTTTTGGTTTAAAACCAAGTGAAATAAAACCGTTAAGGCCGATTCTCATTCCAAAAATCGCAGATTCAAGGGCAGCGCGGGAAAGATTTTCTTTTTTAAAGTTCGCGGCAGTTATTCCGTTGATGCTCGCTCTTCCGTTGGGCAGGTTGGGTGTTCTTTCTCCGTTGAAGAAGGGCAGTATCACGATACCGTCGGCGCCAATGGGCGCTTTAGCGGCTTCTGTATTAAAAGCGTTAATATCGAGTCCTAAAAGCCGGCGGATTTCTTCGCTTGCCACAGTGCAGTTCATGGTGCAAAGAAGAGGCAGCCAGCCTCCCGAAGACGAACAGAAAGCGGCAAGATTTCCGGTTGGGTCAATAACAGGCGTTTTTGAATAACCAAAAAGCGTTCCGGATGTGCCAAGGCTCATTGTTAAAAATCCGTCCCGGACAGCGCCTGTTCCTATTGCTCCCATCATGTTATCCCCGCCGCCCGATGAAACAATTACCCCTTCGTTAAGCCCGTAAAGTTCAGCGGCAGCTTTGCTTACCTTTCCTGCAATTTTCTCGGAAGAAACAAGAGGCGGCAGATAACTTTCTATGGACGGAGAAATGAGTTTGCAGACTTCGGATGACCATTTGCGTTCCTTTACATCAAAGAGAGCCGTGCCTGACGCATCGCCGTATTCCGCCTGGTATTCGCCGGTCAGCAAAAAATTGATGTAATTGTGGGGTAAAAGGATATGTTTTAAAGCCGCAAATGCCTTTGGTTTGTGTTTTTTAAGCCACAGAACCTTTGGAGCGGTATAACCCGGCCGCATTGGAAGCCCTGTTTTTTCTATTAGTTTTTTCTCGCCGCCAAAAGCTTTGGTTAGCTCGCTGCATTGAACGGCAGTTGATGTGTCGCACCAAAGTTTTATATTGTAAACGGGTTTTCCCTTGTCATCCAGCGGTACAAAGCCGTGCTGCTGGCCTGAAACGCCGACGGCAAGGATACTGTTTTTTACCTTTTTGTCGATTTTGGCAAAGCAGGTCTTTATTGCCGCGTCATACCACTCGGTTTTTTGTTCCCGTGTGCCGTCATTATCCGCAATAATATCCAATGGAGCCTGAGATTGGGCTATTATCGACTTTTTTTCATAGTCGTAAACTATCAATTTACAACTTTGGGTTCCCAGATCGATTCCGCAGATTGTTCGCATAGGCAACATTGTATTATATGAAACGCCAATTGTCTATGTTTTTGATGCCGGGGGCAGTAATTTTTCAAAAAAACGTAAAAAATAATGGCAAATTAGCCAAATCCGTAGTATACTTAAAAGGTTGTATTTGTTTTTCTGAAGGAGAATCAGTGACCAGGCATGATTTCCCCAAAATCCACTTTTATGATCAGGATTTTGTAGATATTTATGATAAAACATGGGCTTGGATAGAAGACTGCTGGAATAGCGGAGGCGAAAAGAGCGGTATAGAAGGGAAATTCTTCTCTTATCCGGATGTTTCCAGCCAGGCAGTTACCCAGGTAGATGCTATTTATTCCTCTTTTTTTCTGGTTTATTCCAACAGGATTTACCAGGCTCATCCTACATTGGATCTGTTTTATAACCGCCAGGAAGGGAATGGGGCAATCCGCTGCGCCTACGATATTAACAGCGGCGCTCCTGTGCTTGAAAGGGAAAATCCGGAAGGGTTGGGGATCCCCCTGTTTGCCTGGGCTGAACATAATATTTACCATAAATCGGGTAACAAGAAACGTGTTAAAGATGTAATGCCGATTCTTTGCAAATATTCAAGCTGGATAGATGCTGTTTTTAAAAAGCCGAATGGTCTTTACAAGGTGCCTCTTTGTACAACAGGAATGACCAATTCTCCGCGCGGCGATGCCTATTATGCCATGGATTTTAACACCATGATGGCGATTAATATGCTGTATATGTCCGCTCTTGCGGATATCCTTAACGATAAGGAAACAAGTTTTAATTATAAACGCCAGTATTTTGCGCTTAAGACCAGAATCAATTCTCTTATGTGGAATGCTGCGGACGGTTTCTATTACGACATTAACAAAAACGAAAAACAGGTGACGGTAAAAACCATCGCCGGTTTCTGGCCGCTTTTGGCGGAGATTCCCAATGGAGAGAAAGCGGAGCGGATAATTGATAAACTGTCAGACCCAAATTATTTCGGCACCCCTCATCCTCTTCCTTCGCTGTCAGTATCAGAAAAAGATTTTGATGAAAACGGGCGCGGATTCCGCGGATCGGTTTATCCTCACCTGACATTTATGGTTATTAAAGGACTTGAACGGTATCATCGCTGGGATTTAGCCAGAGAGTGCGCAATAAGGCATGTTTATTTTATGCTTGATTCGATGGAACCTGTAAAGAATTCTGCCGCAGCGGCTGGCGGAACCGCTGCTGGTAATCATCATAAGGGAAGTCTTTGGGAAGCATATATGCCCATAAAAGAAGGACCTGCAAAATGGACAGGCAAACCGGCTTTTCCGCGTTCGCAGTATTTAACTTATGATGCGCTTTCCACCATCTGCCTGATAATCGAAAACATTGTAGGGCTTTCTATTTCTCTTCCGCGTAAAACCGTTGACTGGGTTATTCCGAATCTGGAAATTATGGGCGTAGAAAATCTTTCCCTTAAAAATAATATGATTACGATTCTTTCCAACAAAAGCGGAAGAGGCTGGGAGATTCAAATGGAAAGCGAGAAACTTTATTATTTTACAATTAATATTTTAAATGTAAAAGAAAAAACGCTGCCGATTCCCTCCGGGAAATGTTCCATACTGATAGACAAGTTGTAATGTTATGAGCGCTACTCTTACCGCAATTCTTGAAATAGGCTCCACAGGAATAAGACTTCATGTCGCGGAAATTTACTATAACAACGAGTGGCAGGTGCTTGACCGCGCCGCGCGTCCTGTCTCACTTGGCCGTGATGTGTTTACTTCCGGCGTAGTTTCCAGGGAATCAATGCTGGAATGTCTTGTGGTTCTTCAAAATTACCGCGAGCTGCTTGCCGGATGGGGTATAAAAGACGATAATATTCATGTTATTGCAACCAGCGCGCTTAGAGTTGCGCGTAACAGAGATATTTTTATTGATCGTGTGCGGCAGGAAACAGGTTTTAAGCTTAACATTGTAGAAGGTATCGAAGAAAACAGGCTGATGTATCTTGCGGTGCGTTTTGCTTTAAAACAGAATGTTCCGCTGTTTTCACGGGCAAATTCAATGATTATCGATATTGGCGGCGGTTCAACGGAAATTATGCTGCTGCGCCGCGGGCAGATGGTTTCAGCCCACAGTTTAAAAATGGGAACGATAATAATTGATAAACATTCGCGTCACGGATTCGGCGCCGGTATTTTTTACGAACGTTATTTAAACGAAAATATAAGAAATACCCTTGGAATGTTAAACATGGAAATGGATCTTGCCCATGTAAGGACAATGGTTGCTGCAGGAGCAGATGCGCGTCATGCCGCAGACAGGATAGGAAAAGAATTAAACGAAAATTGCCGTGTTATTGAACGCGAGGAATTTATCAAGTTTGTGGAAAAAATACGCAGTTACAGCATAGAAGACTGCGTTCGTCATTTTGGCATTACTTACGCTGACGCAGAAGGGCTTGTTCCGGGGCTTTTGGTTTTAAAACTTTTTCTGGAAAGAACAGGAGCAGCCAATGTTGCGGTTCCGCTTGTAACAATCCGCGACGGATTTTTAATTGATTTGGCTTCAGGCGTAGATTCATCCATACAGGAAGAATTCTTTACGCAGATTATCGCTTCTGCCGTAAATCTTGGACGCAAGTTTCATTTTGATGAAGCGCACGGCCGTCATGTCGCGCATCACTGCATGACAATTTTTGATTCTCTTGTAAAAGAACACGGAATGAGCCGGCGGAACCGCATTATGCTGGAAATTGCCGCTATACTGCATGATATAGGCACTTATGTAAGGCCTTCTGCACATCAAAAACACGGACAGTATATTGTTTCTAACTCTGAAATTTTCGGCATTCATAATGATGAGCTCAATATTATTGCAAACGTAATTAATTATCATAGAGGCGATCCTCCTTCGCAGTCGGATATTGAATATATGACGCTTCAGCGTGAAGATAGAATTCTGGTTTTAAAAATGGCATCTATCTTAAGGGTTGCAGACGCATTGGATCGCGGACATACTCAGCAAATAAAAAATATTACTGTTGAGCACAAGCTTGAAACTGTGGTTTTTCATGTAGATAAGGCTTATGATCTTTCGCTTGAATTAATGGGACTGGAAGAAAAAGGCGGAATGTTTCAGGATGTTTTTGGATATAAGGTTGTATTAAATTGAAATTAGGGATTATAAATGAGTGATAATAAAGATATTAAATATTTAAGCCGCGATCTTTCCTGGGTGGATTTTAATGAACGGGTTTTAAATGAAGGATTATGCAAAGATTTACCGCTGCTTGAACGCTTTAGATTTTTGTCTATTGTATCAACCAACTTTGATGAGTTTTTTATGGTTAGGGTTGCAGCGTTAAAACGTCTTTTGAATGCGGAGGCTGTTACAACGGTAGATGTCTGCGGTTTAACGGCGGCAGAACAGTTAAAGGCAATTGCGGAAAAAGTTCACTCCATTATGGACAGGCAATATGAATGTATGCGAAAAGAAATATTTCCGGCTCTTGCAGTAAACGGATTGACTTTGCTGCATCCCGATTCATGGTCTGTTCCGCAGCTTGACTTTCTGGATTCATTTTTTTTGGGTCAGATTTATCCTGTTCTGACACCTTTGCGGCTGGAAGACGACAAACCAATGCCTTTTATAAAAAGCTGCACTCTGAATGTTGCATTTCTTCTTGAACAGGAAGCCCCCGCTTCAGGCGAAAACGTGTTTTTAAAAATTATTGTTCCTTTGCCGTCGGTTCTTGACAGGCTTATCCGGCTTCCTGATTATGAAGAAATACATATAGAAGAAGGAAAGGAAAAACTTCAGCTTGCTTTGCTGGAAGAAGTTATTGTTACATGGGGAGCATATCTTTTTCCGGGATATCGTATCAAAGAAAGCATGATGTTCAAGATTAACCGCGATGCTGATTTTTCTGTTGATGAACAGCGCGATGAAGATTTTTTGGAAGCAATGGCTGAAGTTCTGGAAGGCAGGGGAAGATCAGAAGTAATTAGAATGGTTTATTCTTCCGGCAGCAATAAATTAAAAGAAGAGCTTGCGCGCCGTTTTTCTCTGGATAGCTATAGTCTTTATGAAGTTGACGGACCTATAAATCCCGTTGATTTTTTGGAGCTTTTAAATACTGCCGGTTTAAAAGACGTGATGGAAAAGCCGTGGAAAATTTATCAATCGCCGGATTTCAGCGATGGGGGGCTTCCTCAGGCAAGCCCTGTTTGGGATCGTATCAGTCAAGGAGATGTAATGCTGCATCTGCCGTATCAGTCTTTTGACCCTGTTGTCCGCTTTTTTCAGGAAGCGGCTGCTGACAGCCAGGTAATTTCCATAAGAACGGCTCTGTACAGGACAGGCGGAGCAATTCCCACATCAGGCAGTTCTTCGGCTTTTTCTCCGGTTGTAAGAGCGCTGGAACAGGCGGCATTGAACGGTAAGCATGTAACGGCTGTTGTTGAATTAAAAGCGCGGTTTGATGAAGAGCGCAATATTTCATGGGCAAACAGGCTGGAAAAAGCGGGCGTTATCGTTGTATACGGACTTTCCAATCTTAAGGTACATTCAAAAATTTCTTTGGTTATGCGCAGGGAAAACGATCGTATAAAACGTTATGTGCATCTTTCTACCGGCAACTACAATGACAGGACAGCGAGGTATTACGAAGACATCTGTCTTTTTACCTGCCGTGAAGATATTGCCTATGACGCGGGATTGATTTTTAATATGCTTACAGGTTATTCCACAGTTCAGTCAATGATGAGGCTGACAATTGCTCCCTCCGGTCTTAAGCGCAAGTTTCTTGAACTTATCGAAAGAGAAGCGAACAGGGCAAGGCATAATTATCCGGCAAAAATAATGGCAAAGATGAATTCTCTTACAGATATTGAAATTATAAATGCGCTGTATGAGGCATCGCAGGCAGGAGTAAAAATATCTCTTTGTGTTCGCGGTATTTGTACGCTGATTCCGGGTGTAAGCGGAGTCTCTGAAAACATCAGGGTAATCAGCATTATAGATCATTATCTTGAACATTCAAGGATTTATTGTTTTTCCAACGGCGGCGCGGATGAAATGTATCTTGCCAGCGCAGACTGGATGCCGCGCAACCTGAATAAACGCGTGGAGATTTTATTTCCTGTTTTGGATGAAAAACTCCGCGCGGAATTGTATGAAATTCTCGGCGATTATTTTCTGGATAATTGCAAAGCGTCAAGCCTTGGTAATGACGGGAAGTGGACGAAATTGGTTCCCGCAAGCGGCGAAAAGCCGTTCCGTGTTCAGAAGAAAATGCTCTCCCGCGCGGCAAGAGCAAGTGAAAATCCTGGACCTGTTAAAATGGATTATACTGTACGCAGGAGCTTAAGCACTAAATAGGAGCAAATGTTGTATTATGAAAAAGTTTTTTATTTTATTAACGGTTGTTTTGTTATTATTCCCGTCTTCTTTTTTGGCTGCGCAGGAAGCGGATGTTCCTCAAGCCGGCAATGAAGAGGCGGCATCAGAAATCGCTGTTGTAGAAGAAAAAATTGAGGAAGCGGCTGCCGATATTATTACATCCGCTACCATTGTTGACAGAGAACCGGAAGAAAGCCTTAATTTTTTCCAGCGGCTTGCTATTGCCATTGCCATTGTAGCAGGTCAGGTGCTGCTGATTTGGTTTATATGGTATCTGTTTAAACGGCTGGATATAAAACTTGAACATTCTACCAAGCATAAAATAAAACCATTTGTAATTAAAAAATTCACCGTACTTGGCGCAAAACAGGTTGTAAAAATAATTGAGTTTTTTCTTAGGCTGTTAAAATATTTTATAACCGCTGTTCTGTTATTCCTTACATTGCCTGTTGTATTCAGTCTTTTTCCCGCGACAAGATCCCTTGCTTCGGCATTGTTTCAGCATGTATTTAATCCGGTAAAGGATATAGCGGTTAACGCCGTAATGTATATTCCCAATCTGTTTAAAATAGCGGTTATTGTTATTATTACCCGTTATGTGCTAAAGGCGCTTAAATATTTTGCAGACAAGATAGAAAAAGGAAAACTTGTAATACCGCGATTTTATACAGATTGGGCTGCGCCTACCTATAAAATATTACAGGTGCTTTTATGGGCTTTTACGGTCGCGCTTGTATATCCCTATCTGCCGGGTTCGGATTCAAGGGCTTTTCAGGGCGTTTCTGTATTTATCGGTATTATTTTTTCTATCGGATCAACTTCAGCAATCGGAAACCTTGTCGCAGGACTTGTTATAACCTATATGCGGCCTTTTAAAATAGGAGATCGTGTTAAAATAAACGATACCGTTGGTTTTGTTGTAGAAAAAAACCTGATGGTGATACGGATTAAAACACATAAAAATGAATATGTAACGTTTCCCAATCTGATGATTCTAAACTCAAATATTGTAAATTATAATACTTCAAGCGATGAAGACGAAGAAGGTTTAATTATTTATGCAGAGGTTACCTTTGGTTATTCTACACCCTGGCAGACAGTACATGATATTCTGATTAATGCGGCGCTTGCGACAGAGCATGTTCAAAAAAAGCCAAAGCCTTTTGTGCTTCAGACAAAAATGGATGATTTTTACGCATGTTATCAAATAAATTGTTATACAAAGGATGTCAGCAGGGTTCCCGCAATTTATACATTATTGTACGAGAATATTCAAAACGGTTTCCGCGAAGCCGGACTTGACATGACGTCCGCGCATTACAGGGTAATTACTTCGGGTAATAAGCAGTTGTTATAACCTGATATTTATATTATAATGTGAATATGTCTTATTTTAAGAAACTTTTTTTCGGTGTATTGTGTGTACTGTTAATTTCGACATGTAAAAGCGCGCCCGTGCGGGAGCCGGAAAATGAAACCAGGGAATATGCCGTAATGCGGCCGGGTGCCCGCAGTCTTACAGAACTTACTGTAGCATTTTCCAGGCATGACATGGAACTGGATTTTCGTAAATCCTATTATGCCAGCGAAGCGCAGCTTTTTACCGCGATTTATGAAGGTCTTTTTTCCTATCATCCGCTGACTTTGGAACCTGTTCCCGCCATGGCAGAAAGATGGGTTCTTTCAGAAGATAAAATGGAATGGACTTTTACTATCAGGAGAAACGCGCGTTTTTCTAACGGTGATCCCGTAAGGTCGGATGATTTTCGCGCGGCATGGATTTCCATTCTTGAACCGGAGCGGGAAGCGCCGTATTCAAGTTTTTTTGATGTCATAGAAGGAGCACGTGAATTCCGCAACGGAACGGAAGACGATCCGGAAAAAGTGGGCATATATGCTCCAGATCCAAGAACGCTGGTTGTAAAATTAAATACACCCGCGTCATTTTTTCCCGCTATGCTGTGCCATCATTCATTCGGAGTAATTCATCCTTCAATGATAGAAAAAAACAAGTGGGCACCTGTTGAAAACGAAGAATGGTCGCCTCCTGTTTCCAATGGTCCCTTTCACATGGTATCCATGGACGAAGAAAGCATTGTTTTGCAAAAAAACGAATATTATTGGGATCGCAGCAGGGTTGCGCTGAATAAAATAATTATTAAATTTACAGAAGATGCAAATGAAGCCGCGCATCTTTGGAATTCCGGCGAAGCCCGGTGGATTGCAGGTGATGTTAATATTGAATCTCTTACAGATCGTTCCGGAATTCAGATAAACGTAATGTTTTCTACTCATTATTATTTTATTAATTCTGCAGGCGAGCCGTGGGATGACGCAAGGGTGCGCAGAGCAATGTCTCTTGCCCTGCCGTGGGAAGAAATACGCAGTTATTATTATCTGCCCGCAAAAACATTGATATTTCCTGTTACAGGTTACCCTGAAGTAGAAGGAATTTCAGAATCAAATCATGGTGAGGCTCTTCAACTGATGTTTGATGCCGGATACGCGGACGGCGAAGGATTGCCGGAGCTGGTAATTCGCATTACCGCCTCGCGTGATGCAGCGCGTGTTGCGGCGCTGATGGCTAACGCGTGGAAAGATGTTTTAAATTTTAATGTTCGTGTAGAGGTTATTCCTTTTAACAGATATTTTCAATCTTTAAAAGAAGGCGGTTTTACTGTCGCTTCAACAACATGGATAGGCGATTTTGCCGATCCATACGCATTTTTACAGATGTGGAGAGCCGATTCCAATTTAAACGACGCGCGCTTTAATGACCCCGATTATGAAGCGCTTATTGACAGATCCATGATAGAAGAAGGTGAAATCCGCCTTGCCACCCTTGCCGAAGCAGAAAAGATTTTGCTGGACAGAGGAGCTGTATTGCCCATATGTTACAATCCCGCGCTTAACATTGTAGACACAGGAGAGCTGGACGGATGGTTTCCAAACGCGCTGGACATTCATCCGTTTAAATACATTTCTTTTAAAGCCTACCGTCCGTTACCTGGTGTAGCAATGAACAGGAGATAGATGTGCGCACCGGAATTGGATATGATATACATCGTTTAAAGAGGGGACGGCGGTTTTTGCTTGCCGGGGCGGAGATTCCGTATTTTAAGGGAGAGGACGGTCATTCAGACGGAGATGTGCTTGCTCATGCCGTGTGTGACGCAATTTTGGGCGCTTCGGCGATGGGTGACATCGGAGGATTGTTTCCTTCCAATAACCCTGCATACAAAGACGCAGATTCAATGGATCTTTTACGCAAAGCTTTTTCGTGCGTAAAAAAGGAAGGCTGGAAGGTTGCCAGCCTTGACTGCGTAATTATCTGCGATAACCCCAAAGTGCTGCCGTTCCGTGACGTTATACGCAATTCGCTTGCCGCTGCTTTGGAAATGCCGTTTGATTGTGTTTTTGTTAAAGGCAAAACTACGGAAGGTTTTAGAAAAAATGCCGTAGAAGCGTATGCTGTTTGTTTATTGGAAAAACAATGAGCGCTGATTGGGATGATTTTTTTAGATCTCTGGAAAACTGGCGAAAAAATCTATGCGCAGAAGATCCTTCTGTGACAACAGTCGCGGAAAATTACAGACGGGACCCCTGGGCGGTGCTTGTTTCCACGATTCTAAGCCTGCGTACCAAAGACGAAGTTACTCTTTTGGCATCAGAGCGGCTTCTTAAAAAAGCTCCCTCTCCTTTAGAGCTGCATACCAAAAAAGAAGAAACTATCGCTAAATTAATTTATCCTGTTGGTTTTTACCATAACAAGGCCGCTTCTTTAAAAAAGATCGCCTTCATACTCCTTAAGCAGTACAACGGCAAAGTTCCCGCATCAATGGATGCCCTGCTTGCGCTGCCCGGAGTTGGCAGAAAAACGGCAAATCTCGTGCTTTCAGAAGCCTTCGCTCTTGATGGTTTATGCGTAGATATACATGTTCACAGGATCACAAACCGGCTTGGTTTCCTTAACAGCAAAAATCCCTATGAAACAGAAATGATTCTTAGGGAAATTTTGCCGATTAAATACTGGAAACGTATCAATTACCTGCTTGTCCTTTACGGCCAGAAACTTTGCCGCCCTATAAGCCCATTTTGTTCACGATGCGTGATTTCCAAGCATTGTGCACGCAATGGGGTAGAGCGATCAAGGTAACTGTACGAAGCCTGCTTCTTTGAAGCAAGCTTCAAAGAAGCTTACTTCTTGCCTGCCGGTTTTTCTGCAATTGCGATGCTTTTAAGCGTTTTTGCCAGTGTTTTATTGTTGGCTGCTTTTACAAGATCGTAATCCATTTGCGCCAACAGCCAGAATTCCGGCTTTGTGCTGAAGAATTTTGCCAGTCGTACGGCGATGGACGGCGTTATCCTGCTTTTATCAAGGCTTATAAGCCTTAATGCGGTTTGGCTGCACCTGATTTCTTTTGAAAGTCTGTTGCAATTAAGTTTATACTTATCAATAAAATCCAAGAGCAGTGACCCTGGTGAAAGGTTGTTTTTTCCCATATTTAACTCCTTATTACAGAATATAATAAAAATGGAATGAATAGTCGAGTAAAATATTTAAATTTTTATATATTTATTTTTTTCCATGCTGGCATTTTTTCGTTCTTTCCGTTAAATAGCACATGTTCTTTAAAATTAGCACAAACAAGTGTTTTAAGCGCAATATCATAGTTTCCGTTAATATCGTCCGCACGGTGCGCATCTGATGTAATTATTACCGGTATATCCAATTCACGAATTAGTTTTAAAAAAGCAAGAGATGGATATACTTCATTTATTTTATTTCTGTTTATTCCGCCTGTATTAACTTCAACGATTATTTCCCGGCTTGCGATTAAATTTGCTATTTCTTTTTGGCGCTGGAATTCGCTTTCCTGCGGCCAGAAATTTTTACCAAGACAATTTTTCTTAATTAAGTCCATATGCGCCAGTATATCAAAACCGCCTTCTGTTATCATTTCCGCTACCGTATCATAATAACTATGCATAAACGCAAGTGCATTGCCGTTAAAACCTTCTTTTATGCCCTTTTCGAACTCTGACGCAGAACCATCGACTATAAAAGGCTCACTGCCGTTTTTTGGATAAAGATAATGTACGCTTGCTATAATATAATCCAAATTTAATGCTGTTATATCGCTGTCCAGGGGAGAGCGTTTGCCTTTGATATAATCGACTTCGTATCCAAGAAATACTTTTAATTTTCCATGCCACTTTTCTTTTGCCGCGAGAACTTCTGAAACATATTCATTTACCCGCTCTTCTTTCAGATGCCATTGGCTTTCCCTGCCGATCTGCCTTGAAATCGGCGCATGTGCGCTGAATCCTATTGCATAAAGATTTTTTTCATAAGCAACGCGGCACATTGTTTCTACATCGTCTTTTCCGTCGCAAAAAACAGAATGTGTGTGCATGCTGGAAAATTGCTGATTTTTCATTTTAACTCCAGTATTAAAGCGCCGCTTTTTTTATCGATACCCTGTTTTACAAAATTGTTATAAGAAATAAGACTATAGGCTTTTAAATTATCAACCCGGGTTTTTTCTCCAGCTAAAAGGACAAGCCCCTGTGCGGAACATCCGTAGCGTCCTGCTTTGCCTAAAGGCAAAGCTTCTCTGCAATTAGGCAGAGGGAACGCGTCGGAGAGGACGCGTATATCTTCACTTTTTTTATTCTCTGCTCCCGTTAACAGGAAACTAAAAACCAGCCGCTCCTTTGGAATTTTTGCGGCAGCTGATAGGCGGCGAAGGTCTTTGGGGGCATCTTCCGCTTCAAAGCCGAAATGGCACCATTTTGCAGGCAAAAGAGGGCAAGCGGCTGTGTGAGGGCAGGGAGCAGCAGGAAACCGCCCCAATTCCATGAATGCGGCGCGTAAATAGGAAATAAACTTCCCCGATTGAGGCACTCCGGGTTCTACCGCAAGAATCGAAGCGTTTTCTGCCGCTTCATTGTGCATAAATTGAGCCGCATTAGCAGCCAAACGACGCAGTTTTTCTGTATTGCTATGAGGGATACTTTCATATATTTCATTAAAAATATTTACGGCGCAAACAAGCGATGATTGCCCGAACTTTTGTTTTAACGCGCTTTTTTGGATGTTTATCTCTTTCTTTACAAGGTTTATTTTCCATGGAATGTTTTCTGAATCCGCAAGAGCATTAAAAAATTTCTTTCCTGCTTCCAGAGCCGCAGGAACACGATCTATGCAGTTAAACTCAAGCGGGACGGCGCGTAAATCGGGGCGTGTTATCCAAAGCGCCGATACAAAGGTTAGAGGACCGCATCCTAAATCTGTAATTGTGTTTCCGGCAGAAAGTTTTATTTCCAGCGTCGGCAGCAAGAGGCAAAGACGATAAAGATTCCACGGCAGAAAATAATGCAGATAGGCGGACAGGTAACCGGGACGGCTTAAATAGGAAAGTGATCTTTCCCCCCTGCTGTTTGTAAGAAGCCGGGATAGTTCTGCTACCTGAGAAGGCAGCGAAGCGCGGAACCTTGCAGGGACAGGAAAGGTTTTTTCTATCAGAGATGGAATGGAGTTTAAAATTTGTTTGGTTTGCTGCGGCACTTGTGCTACCTGCGGATAACTGCCGACACGGGAACAATCTCGCATCCTGAACGGATCAAAGCATCAAGCAACACTTCGATATGCTGGAAGAGATATTCGTCTCTGCCGCCGGCAAGCAGCCCAAGACGCACAGGAACAATAGCGTTGGTTTCCAGCCTTTCCATAATTTGATTGATCATTTCAGAGGGAGGTATTTGGCGCATGTTCAGCCTTAAAGTATCTTCTCTGGAGAGCCAGTCGCCGGGATCAATACTTGCGGAAACTGTGACATATCCTGCGGCTGCTGCTGCCGCGTTTATCAGGGCGGAACTGCGGTAATACGGCGGATGCCAAAGCCCGGAAAGTTCTCTCCCCGTCGCGCGGTTAAATTCATCTTCGTTACGCGAAAGTCCCTGAGTAATAAATGTTTGCGTAATGCGGTATCTTGAATCTGAAAGATCGATTGGAGCGTAAAAAAGCGATGCTGCTTCGTGTCCCGCAAGGGTTATTGCTCTTGCAGAAAGAGGATTGCGCCGGATAAACTCGCCGTTAAGAAAAAAAGTGGCTTTTATATTATAGCGGCGAAGGGCGGATAAAACTTTTGTTAACCCTGTATCATCGTCGTAAAGATCAAAGCAAAGGGCAATTCTTTTTTGCTGCTGCCTTGCGAAAACATTGTTTTCCTTATGTTTGGAAAAAGGCGATATTGTGCCGAAGGATTGCAGATTGCGCAGCATGGGGATATTTATAAAAGGACCAGATGCCTGCGGTTCCAGAAAAACACGGAATCGTTCTGAAGAAAAGGAAACAGGCCGCAGCCGAATCTGGCTTTCGCCGATCCATGGTTTTTCTCCGTCAGTCGCAAACCAAAGATTTCCAAGTCTTGCAAGTATTCTTACAGGTTCTCTTGTAAATCCTGTTTGCGCTCTGTCTTCAAAACCTATTTCATCCGCTCCAGAAAGACAAATTATTTTTCGCGGAGAGGAAAGGTTTAAAATATTAATTTCTTCGATAAATCTTGAGTTTCCGGCAATTATTCTTCCGTCTGATGCCCATACGCAGGATATTACTGCCGTTTCGCTCAATTTTCCTGTTAGTTCCCATTTGTTATAATCCCAAAGTTCAAGGCCTCTTTCTCCCCAGAATATAGCTTTTGTTCCGTCGGGAGATAAAGAGCCAATTGCCGATAAGGGGACATTCTGCAGCTCGGCTGTTGTAATTGAAGATGTGCCTGTTTCAAAGCGCCAAACTTTTGTTTCGTTATTTAAAGAGTAAATTACCGTAAGAGCGCCGCCGGAAGGCCAGTGGACATTAAAATTCTCCGCTCCGTCCGGAATAATAACATGAGGAAGGGCAGTAATATTGTTTTTATTTTCACCTAACAGAAAGTAGAAGAAACCCTTGCCGCTTTTATTTATAAGGATTGCGCTTGAATCCGGCGCAATCCAGAAATTGTCAAAACCGGGATTAAATTCCATGGGAAGAACTGTTGCAACATTGCCGATGGAAAGAAAATCTCCGTACATGGTACGCGTAAAAAGTTCAGGGTTTATTATCCGGTATAAAGTGTTTCCTGTATAATAATAAAAATCTCCCTGATGTCCCCATAAAACAGAATTAATGTTTCCATGCCCGATTGTTCTGAAGCGTTCATCTGCAAGAGCAGAAATATTGTGGAATATGGGAAAATAAAAAAGTCTGCCGCTTTTTGAATATACAAAAAAACGCGAGTCAGGGCTCCATTTGGCAGGAAAGTAAGAAGCGGGATTTTCGATTCTTTCGCTGATTACCCTTCTTGCGCCGGATGACAATTCAATCAGGATTAGGTTTCCGTAACCGGGGCTGACAGGTTCAATAAAAATACACCAGCGTCCGTCAGAAGATACAGCCGTATCCTGGAGCCTGCCTCCCAGCGGCAAACTGCCTTCTGTGAAAGACGGGTATCCCCTAAGCGGAGACGGAAGCCCGCCTTCTGCAGGGATACTTGCCGCTCCAAACCGGCTAAGAGCGATAATCGTTCTTCCGCCGGAAACCATGTATAATTTTTCCGGATATGCCGTGAGCTGCTTAATGGACATATCAGAAAGCTGAGAAATAAAAACAGAATGCTGATTTTCAAAGTTTGCTCTGTATATCAGCTTGTCGTCATTTGAAAGATTAATATCCTGAAAGTTTATTCCAAAAAGATTAAGAACAATCAGATTAAAAAGGATTAAAAAACCAATGATTTTACAGTTTCTCATTCCTGTGCTCCGCGAGAAATTCGTCCAGTTCCTGTTCCAGGCAGCACAGGAATTCTTCCATTTCCAAAAGCCGCCGGATAGAGTATTTTATTTGACACTCCATCAGATTATCGCATGCTTTATCCACAACATCGCTGAATGTGTAAATGCCGGTTAAAGCAGAAGTTTTCTCTTTTGATTTTTCTTTAAATGTCATGCTTTAATTGTAATCTATTTTATTGTACAATTTCCACAGATATTTTCTGATTTTCCCCGGCTTCGGCGTTTGAAAAAGCGCGTATATAGGTAAAAACAGCCAAAAACGCCAAAAGCACCAATATCAATTTTTTCATATACTCACAATACCATTTTTAGTTTAACAATTCCAGTGGGTTAACCCGCCTGTTGTTCCTGTCCCATATTTCAAAATGCAGATGAGGTCCCGTGCTATACCCGGTATTGCCTACTTCTCCTATTTTTCTGCCTCTTGCCACCCTGTCCTTCTCTTTAACATTAAATGAGTTTAAATGGGCATAAAGGGTCTTATATCCATTTCCATGACTTATAATGATATATTTTCCGTACAGCCAGTTTTCGGCTACTACCTCAACAACCCCGTCCAGAGTTGCCATAACAGTTGTACCCGTATTTGCCCTGAAATCTACCCCTGTATGGTGCTGCAATATGCCGGTTTTTGGGTCTTTGCGAATGCCGTAATAACTGGTAATAAACCGGCTATGGAGCGGATACATGAATAAATCACCCAAACTTAACCTAAGATCGATATCATTCATTCTTGCGCCGGGTATAAAGATGGTTTCGCCGGCTTTTATTACATCGCTTTTTATATCATTTACATCCAGGATAACTTCTAGCGGAACATTGAAAGAAGCGGCTATTCTGGAAAGACTGTCGCCTTTTTTTATTTGGTACGGAATACCGTCAATATTGGGGATTCGTAATACCGCCCCTTCCTGCAGCCTTCTGGCATTGCGTATTTCATTGGAAGCGATAACAGCGCCGATAGAAACCCCGAATTTTTGCGCAATTACGGAAACCGATTCGCCTCTTTGTACCCTGTGCTGCCTCCATTCAAAGGCAACCAGTATACCGTGAGGATCGTCCGTTTTCACGTCTGGGGGTGTCTGTTCTTCCTGAATATTGATGGGGGGTAAAATGCTGGAAATTCCGGTCGCCGCGTATTGAATTGTCTGCTGCTCTGCACTGGTATTATCGGACAGATGAAATTCCGGCATTTTTATGCTGAATTCTTCCCAATTCAGCGCTGCAATGGCAAATATTATGGTACCGGCTATAAGCGCTGCTGTGGCAATGGAGGAAAGGGTGATTTTAAAACCTTTTATGGCAGTAAACAACGGGCGAAGAACCGGTTTAGGGCTGTTAAATAACGGTTTTGGCCGTCCTTTAATCTTTTTATGAGAAATAGGCTTTTGTCTGAACTGGTTCATAAATTCACTGTTAAAACCTGCCGATTTATTATTATGCCTTGTACGGGATGTTTGCCTTCGTTTCGAGACACGTTGATTTTCTATTATTGATACCATATTTGGTTTATCGACAAAAAATGCGATTGGGATTATATATTATAGATGGGTGGATGGAAAAAAGCATTTATTTTAGCGCTTGTTATAGCGTTAATATTAAAATTGTTCTTTTTTGATTTTATTGTTGCTCAGGGGGATTCCATGGAACCTGCCATAAAAAACGGCAATGTTTTAATTATAAGCCGTTTAAGGTATGGGTTAAGGCTTCCCTGGAAGCAGAAGTATATAATCCGTTGGGCGCAGCCCAAAGTGGGGGAAGTAGTGGTTTTTTACACACCAATGGGTGAATTGGCGGTTAAACGCTGCGTAGAGCTTACTGAACGCGGGAATTTCTATGCACAGGGAGATAACAGTGTTGCCTCGTATGATTCCCGCTCTTATGGTTCCATTCCTGCAGATAATATTATTGGGAAGGTATTGGGGTATTAAATGTTAAAACGTCGGTATATTATATTATTTGTTTTATTGGCGCTATTTTCCCTGTATCTGCTTATTTCCTATGCTGTTTTGATGATTGGGGGCAGAGGGTCCAATTCTCCTCCTGCTGCGCGCCAGCAGTCAGGTTTTCCCGATCGCGGACCCATCCTGGACAGAAACGGACGTTTTCTCGCTATTTCTATCAGGTTTGCCGATGTAAGCGTCTGGCGGCCGTCAATCCCAAAAGCCGGAAATCCCCAAAGACTGCCCTGTATAGACGAAATATCCAATGAGCTTGCCGTTATCCTTGAAATGACACCTTCAGAAATCCGCGGCAGAATAGATTCGTCAGAAACAAATTTTTTATATTTAAAAAGACAAATTGATGATAGCACGGCAAGACGGCTTTCTGCCCTGATTGAAGAAAAAAAAATAAAAGGCGTAATGGTACAGCCGATTGTCGGCAGGATATACCCCGAAAAAAATCTTGCAAGCCAGGTTATTGGTTTTGTCGGGGACAGAAACAGGGGTCTGGAAGGAATCGAATTTGCTTTTAATAATGTTCTTGACGGGGAATCCCAGGTTGTATTAACAATCGATACCTATGTGCAGCATATTCTGGAAGATATTTCCGAACGTACCATGAAGGAAACCGGCGCTGAAGCCGTGATGTTTGTCGCCATGGATCCGCGTTCGGGAGAAATTCTTGGCTCCGCTTCTTTGCCTGATTTTGATCCGAATAATTTCAGAGCATCTGATGATTTTAGCCGCGCAAACCGTCCTGCCCATTATGCATTTGAACCGGGCTCTACATTCAAGGTGTTTTCTCTTGCCGCCCTGATGGATTCCGGCGCTATCTCCGGAAATACTTCGTTTATTTGCAATGGAATTTATACGCCGACACGCGGCGCTCAGATAAATTGTCTTGGCAATCACGGCAGGGTAACAGCCAGAGAAATAATAATTCATTCTTGCAATGCAGGGGCGGCTTATGCCTCTGATCATGTAAACTCAAACGCATTTTACCGGTTATTAAGCGATTTTGGTTTTGGCACTCGTACCGGTGCCGGAGTTCCCGGTGAATCAGCGGGTATTTTTGCGCCCAGCGCAAATTGGTCGGAGCGTTCAAAACCGACAATTGCATTTGGACAGGAAATATCTGTTTCCGCTTATCAGATTCTTAAAGCTTCCACCGCAATTGCCAATGACGGAATTTTGGTTTCTCCCAGAATTGTGTCAAGAATAATTTCCGGCGACGGTAAAACTGTTACAGAATGGGATAACGGCGCGCCTGTGCAGTTATTAAAACCGCAAACCGCGAGAGCAATGCGTTCCTATATGGTTGATACCGCATCCGCGGGAGCCATGGGCTGGCGTGCCGGTGTTCAGGATATATCCATTGGAGTAAAAACCGGAACATCGCAAATGATCGATGACAGAACAAAAAGGTATTCAGAGACCGACTTTATCGCAAGCTGTGTTGCATTGCTGCCTGCAGAATCTCCTTCGCTTGTTCTGTATCTTGCGATAGTTAAACCGCAAGGCGCAATATTCGGCGCAAGAATTGCAGCTCCTGCAATCCGCGAAGCCGCAGAAGCATTAATCGATTATATTGGCATTCCGCGCGGACGCAACCCGCAGGTTACTCATCCTCCTGCTGTTAATATTCCGGCAAGCCGCCTGCCTGTTGTTGAAACTCATGTGCCTGATTTTACAGGTCTTTCCAAACGTGTGCTTCTTCCGCTGCTGTTACGCGAAGATATAAACGTAGAAATCCGCGGCGACGGCTGGGTTCGCCGCCAGCACCCGTCTTCCGGAACACCCGTAACAGAAGGCATGACGATTATTCTGGAGCTGGATTGAATATGCAAGAATTTCTCGCTGAGACGCGGAGACGCAGAGATCGCAGAGCTGTAGTTCGAAATCTTTTCTTAAAACTTCTTGAAATTCGGAGTTATCTGAGATTTCTTGGGTTTAAGATTGTCATATCGAATAATAACTCTGCGTCCTCTGCGTCCCCGCGCCTCCGCGAGAAAAAATCGTAATAAAATCAGAGGTGCCCGTGACTTTTTGGGATAAAAATAAAAAAATCTTACAGCAGCAGTACGGCGGTCTCTTTGAAGAAATAACCAAAGGTGAAAACAATGGCTTTTTGCCGGAAGATTTAAAAATAGAAACTACTCCTTTAGGTGAACTTACGCTTAGCATAAAAGGAATTTATGTTCACTCCCAAAGAGATCCTCTGCGTGAAGCGCAGCGGCTCTCTGAATCTGTTGCTGCGGAAAATGGAGCAGTTGTTATACTTGGATTTGGACTTGGTTATGCGGCAGAGGCTGCCGTAAAACTCGGGCGTCCTGTTATCGTTGCGGAAAAAAATAAAAATATTCTGCTTAAAGCATTTGAACTGCGTGATTTTACCGATTTTCTTTCCCAAAACAGAATTATATTTATTGTTGGAGGCAGCGGCGAAGGAATAGTAAACGCTCTTGAAATAGCAAATGATCCCTCTTGTTTTGTATGTGCTTCCGGCAAAAAAGAAAAACCTTCTGTTATCCGCAACAAAGCCCTCTTTGGACTTGATGAAGAATGGTACAAGGCAATTGACGGCAGAATTGCAGCATGGGCAATGAAAGATGATGTGAATACAGCCACCCACAGGCGTTTTGGATACAGGTGGATGCGCAACCTTTCGCGGAACATGAGCGTCATACGCGATTATCCCGGCGTTTTGCATCTTAAAGACCTGGCTGCTTCCAATATACCTGTTTTTCTTGCCGCCGCAGGACCCAGCCTTGATAAAATCAAACCCTTGTTACGTGAAATCCATGAAAGGTGCATTATAGTCGCAGTTGATACCAGTTTGCGTTTTTTTGTTCATAACGGCATACAGCCTGATTTTACAGTTGTTATGGATCCCCAATTCTGGAACAGCCGCCATCTAGACCGCTGCGATCCAAACACGGCGCTTGTTGCAGAGACTGCGGTTTATCCGCCTGTTTTAAGAATGCAGTTTAAAAACAAGTTTCTTTGCGGCTCCATGTTTCCGTTAGGTGAATATATTGAAAAACAGGTTGATCCCAAAGGCACTCTGGCAGCAGGCGGATCTGTTGCAACCACGGCATGGGATTTTGCCAGATTACTCGGCGCCGGTGAAATTTGGATAGCAGGGCTTGATCTTGCGTTTCCTGATTTAAAAACACATTTTAAGGGAGCGCGTTTTGAAACAATTTCCAATTCCGCCTCCAGCCGCTTTAGCCCTGGGGAAAATTGGGTAGTGCGTTCTCTCCGCGACGGTTTTCCCTTTAAAGCCGCTTCTGCAAAAGGCGCGCAGGTTCTTACAGATAAAAGATTATCCCTTTATGCCGCATGGTTTAACAGCCAGTTCCGCCGGCATACGGTGAAAAATTACTGTCTTTTTCCCGAAGGTTTGGCTATTACAGGACTGCAAGCCGAAAGCACGGAAAAATTCCTTGCTTTGCCGGTAATCCGCAGCGAGATAGATAGCCGCATTAAAGAGGCATTTTTACAAATAGAAAATAAATTTAACGGACTTAACGAAAAAAACAATAGAGCGCAGCGGTATGAAAACGCGGTATCTGTTTTAAAACAATCTCTTGAAATTTTAAAAGACGATGCTGTCAGGGGAGAGGAGATCGCAAGAGCCGCTCCAGGCGGTGCCGCTTCTAAAGGCAATTTGAATTTAAAAGAACAGGAAAAAGTTTATAAAGAGCTGGAAATAATAGCACAGCGTGTAAAGATGAGCGAAGTTAAAAAAATAGCAGATTTTATGTCTTCGCCCGCACAGGATGCGCTCGCATTGGAAGACAATGATCCATTTTGCGCATATTTAAAGTCAATGCTTGGGATGTTTTCAGGGATAAAGCGTTCCTGCGATTTTATTTTACGCGAAATTACTTAATCTGAAAACCAAATTCTCCGCAGCTCCAGTACATTCGGTCTCCCGGTTTTTTAACATAGATTCGCAGCAACAGCCTGCCTGTCCTTTGCTTTGGGATGCCAAACCTGGCTATTCTGGCAGGGAAATGACTGCTTATTCTTGTTCCCGACTGCGTAAACCAGATATAATTTAATTCGTATCCTTCATTCATTTCAAATTCAAGTATATCTTCTTCTGTTATTTCGGTTATTCTTGTAAGCTCCTGCGGCCATGATTTTACCGACTGAAAAAATTCCGGTTTTAAAAAAGGAAGATTATCAAATTCTTCCGCGCTCAGAGGCTGCTCCAGCAATTGATGAACGCTGTATGTTGGAAGATGATCATAAATAAAAATAGCAGGGTTTATAAAAAGATAGTCGGTTCTGTATTTTGCCTGAAATCCCTGTCCGCTTACATAACCTGCATTCCATGTGGTATCTATCAAATAACTTTTTCCGTTTATCGTAACCATATTCCACGCATGATTCGAGTTTGTAACATCTGTAAATCTGAACAGGCTGCTGCTGTAACCTCTGGCGTAGCCGTTAATTATATTACATTCTATTTTAAGTATATCGCAGATATATTTGAATACTTCTGCATAACCTGCGCACACCGCATTGCCGCGCCTGATTACGGAAGTAAAATCCTGCGGCGCATACCGCCCGGAAAAATAAGATTGAGTATCGTATCTGATATTAAGCGCAACCCAGTCATGCACTTTTTTTACTTTGTCGTATTCACATTCTGCTTTTTCATTTATATAATCTGCAAGAAGCTGAATAAACTCAAGCGGAGCATTCTGCCGCCGGGAAGTTATTTCCCTTGGCAATTGCCTGATTACAGGATCTGGAGCATTAGCCTGATAAGTAAAAGCCGCTTCCCCGTCCGCTCCCGGCACAACAACCTGAAATTGAGCAAAAGCCGCTGTGCAGATGATTGTGAATAATAAAAATAATGTTAGTTTTTTCATAATTGTTATTGTAGGGGAATTAGCGTGAAAAATCAACCGGCAGCAGCTCAGAAATGTATGCCTAAAGATTATACTTGGGGTCCTGTCGGCCGGCAAGTATGTTTCTGGGCATACATTTCTGAAACACTAATAATTTTTCTTAATAACAACCCCTGTAGCGTTATATAAATAAGATTTGCCTGACGGTTGAACATACTCAATGTTTATATTGCGAATATCGATTTCTTCTTCAGGATGTCTTTGTCTTGCAGCATCCAGCAAAGCTTCTCTGGCAGCCGCGGTTATTCTCCGTGATTTACCTGAATTAATTGCAAGGTATTGAATTAAAGATAATCCCAATCCGGCTCCGGATGTTATAGAGCCTATCAAAAGCATCTGGCTCTCGTAACCGGGTCCTGGATTTGCCATTATATAGCTTCCTACGCCAACTACTATTAAACCCATAACTCCTAAAAAACCAATACCAATTTTTTCGTTAATTTCAAAACTTGTAGTAATTTGTTCAATAACTTGAGGATTCGGTATTTGCGATAAAGGCATATGGGTTTTTGATGAAATGCAGCCTGTAAAGCCAAAAAGCAAGCTTATCGCTAAAGCAAAACAAACACATCTTTTTTTCATATTTTTTACCTTTTTAATCATAATCTTTACCCCCTAATAATACTAATATAATATCATTTATAAGAATACGTGTCAACAACTAGTTGAATGAATGTATAATTAATCATATATGAAGAGCAAAAAGACCGCTTTACGCTGGATTTTAGCGTCAAATCTAAAAAAACACCGTAAAATGCTTGGTCTATCACAGGAAAAACTTGCTGAATTAGCAGATTTGTCATGGCAAACCATAAATAGCATTGAGTGCCACAGGACATGGGTAAGCGATAATACCCTTGAAAGCCTTGCCGATGCTCTTAAAATAGATACTTTTCAATTATTATTACCATTGGAAAATACCATTCAAAAGCCGATTACCCCCAACGAAGCAGTCAAAAAAATGGTAAAAATAAAAAGAGCCTTTGACGATTCCTTCAATGAGATAGTGAATTTGATTAAATAGAGCCAGCACCGGCTGCATGTTCCGACTTCACTTGACAAATGATAGCATATATGCTATCATTAAATTAATGGGTAAAAAAGACAAGCTAATTAAAAGAATTTTTGAAGGCAAACTAGATATAACTCCTGATGAAGCTGCAAAGATTCTTGAAAAGCTTGGATTTGTTTCGACACCAACTAGCGGTTCTCATCTCACTTTTAGAAAACCAAACCGACAGTCGGTTACAATTGTTATAACTCAGAAGCCGTTGAAAACATACTTGATAGAAAAGTTGCAAGAAGCGTTGAAAAACGAGGGGTACAAGAATGACTAAAAAAAACTTAAATTATTATTTAAAATTACCTTACACTTACGTAATTGAATGGTCTGATGTTGACGGTTGTTTTTTGGGCAGCATAATTGAACTTGAACGTAATATGACATGCGGTCAAACTCGAGAGGAAGTTTTGGCAAATCTTAAAGAAGCTATTGTTTCTTATGTAACAACAAGTCTTGATAATAAAATGGAAATTCCAGAACCTCTTAAATTGGAAGATTTTAAAGGAAGCATAACTTATCGTACAAGCAAAGAACGTCATTACAAACTTGCAAAACAGGCTAAATTATACGGTAAGAGTATTAACGCTTTTATTGATGAAGTAATAGGTGAAAAATTAAAAGATTTGGCACCAGCACATTAAACCGGCAGCAGCTCAGAAATGTATGCCTAAAGATTATACTTGGGGTCCTGTCGGCCGGCAAGTATGTTTCTGGGCATACATTTCTGAAACCTATGGTAAGAATTGGTAGCAGCTGCCTGTTGCCTTACTGCTTTGTATATGTCATTTCCGGCATAAAGAATGGGAGTTCCATTTGTAAATTATTGCCGTCAAGCGCGTATTTCCATATGTATGCCTGTCTCATTGCTTTAATGTTGAACCATCTTCCGCCGTCTATGGAAGTGTCTGTTGCGTACAGGGTAATATATTCGCCGTCATCTGTGAGTGTTCCTCTTATGCGCACTTCATTTGGTCCTGTGTTGGAGCCGGTCAATGGAGGTAATTTTTGAATCCATGTGTTTCCCGCGAACTCAAAAGATTCGTCATACATGTTTTTCCAGGTTCCGTCGAATTTGGCAGGTGTATTGGATTCTTTGGGCGGATCCGCTACAACATCGCCGTAATAACCGCATGGCGTATATGTCTGATCCAGAAGCCAAATTCTGAGCTGTCCGTCCGCTCCTTTCCCGCCGCCTACAAAATAAATGTGCCCCGGCAGCATTTCAACATCCGGGAAAATAATATTGCTAAGGCTTGATGTTGTAGTTGTGTATCTATAGGTAACAGAGCCTCTTACAGAATTATAGTCTACGCCTGAAAGACGCGTAATTTCTTCAACCCAGTCCAATACAAATGTATTTGTGCCGGAAGGAACTTTTACAAACCCCTGATTGTTTGCTCTGGTACCCCAGTTAACGGAGTTACCGTTAAACGATTTAATGTTAACAAACATAAATCTTATTTCGCTAAGCTGATCTGAAGCAACAGAAGAATCATAAACTCCCCAATCCCTGTAATGGGCCTGAGCCATTTTTACTCCCATTGACATACAGCCTGTCAATGTCAATAACATTACCGCTGTTAAAACGATAATACCGATAAGTGCCGATACTTTCGGCGTAAGTTTGTTCTGCATATAGAACTCCTTTAAATTAATACACTGTCCGCAAGGGCAGTTTTATACCTAATTGCCTGAACCCGAAGAGCCGGGCATTCTGGTAACATTATCATTGGAACCTGACAGTCTGTCAGTAAAATGGTGTGTTGCCGTATTGTTGGTGACTGTTCCGCCTGTTCTGTTATAACTTGAATTGCGTCCGACGAATACCCCGCCAACTGTTCTGGCGCTGTTTCCGGTAATTGAACCGCCGCTCTGTCTGAATATTTTATTACCCACTTCTTCTTTTCTTTCGTCGCTTATTCCGACTATATAAACACCGCCGCCATATCTTGCTCTGTTATTTGTTATTGAGCCTCCTGACATTGTAAATACTGCATCTATAAAATTATTTCCAAAACTAACACCGCCGCCGTCCTCTGTAGCAGTGTTATTGGAAATTGTGCCGCCTGACATGGTAAAATTATTCCTGGTAAATACACCTCCGCCATCTTTTGCGGCAGTATTATTGGAGATAGTACCGCCTGACATAGTAAAACTGCAATTAGAAAGCATAAAGTTCATCACACCGCCGCCGCTTTCTGTACTTTTATTATTTCTGATTGTGCCGCTTTGCATTACAAATGTTCCAGAGTTATTTACCCCTCTGTTTTCGTTGTCCCGAATATCACCGCCTGCAAGTGTAAGATCTCCTAATAAATTCACTATACCAGTTCCTTTGTTTCCTCTGATAACCGCTCCTTGACCTATTTTTAACTCCCCGTTCATATTTAATATTCCATCGCCGTTTTTATTTTCCGAATTTAATTCGCCGCCTGAGATTTCAATATATTCAAACCTGACTGCCCCTAATAAAATACTTACAACATTCTTTCTGGAACCGGCTCCGGAAAGCACAGCGCGTGTTGCGCCCCATTTTCCGGTAATTAAGATTTCATTATTGCTTGTTCCAGAAAAATCAAATACAGCGGTGTCACTTGTTTTTTCGCCTTCACTCTGATGATTTAATGTTCCAATAACAGTAATTACTTTTATTCTTCCGGCAGTTGCTTTTTCATAAGCCAGTGATAGTGAGCGCAGCGCTGTTGCCTCGGAAAGACCATCGTTATTATCATTGCCTCTGGCGCTTACAAAAAAGCTTTGCCCCCTGCTTGCGCTTGCTGCGCGGAAAGCTATATCATCGGTTACTGTTGTTGTTCTTGAAAGTTCAACATACATCGAAGATGCTTCATCTCTTCTGCCCATTAAATCAAGTGTTTTTGCAATAAATCCAAGATATACAGCTCTTAAATTTCTGTTGTTGTTTTTTCCGCCTGTTATATCTATTTCATAACCCCTGCGATATGTGGCAAGCGTTTTTTCTAAAGTGCTTTGTTTTTCTGCTGCAGGCACAAATTTATTTGGGTCAGTGCCTGTTCCATTTGCTGCATCAAAATACATACAGGCAAGATAATAATTTAAAGAATAATCTTCAAATGAAAAATTAGATGTTGTTTGAATGCCAAAGGTTGCCGCATTGCTTGGAGTATAATGCGACCTTCCTGTATGCCGGTAAGCGGGGTCCAGCTCCAGCGCTCTTGCCATGGAAGCTGCGGCAAGAACATTATCTCTATTTGATACATGATACATACCCATATCATAATGCGCTTTTGCGCTATTGGGGTTAGAAGATATTGCTCGCTGCAAAGCCCGAACTTTATCTTGTTCTGATCTGTTTGCTTCCTGTCTTCTTGCTTGTTCACTTTGAGTCCTTTGCCGTTCATTTCTTGCCTGAGTTAATTTTCTGCGGACAGGATCATCTTTTGTTCTAAAACCAAGGCTTGCATTAATGTTATACCCGGGATTTCCATCTAAAAAAGTGGTAAACTCCGGCTGGTAAAGAAAAGTGCCGCGAATAAACAGGGAAGGAGACAAATTTAATTCCAGACCTCCGCCGAATTTAATTCCCAAACCCCATTGACCATTGGAAAACGGATTAAGATATTGGGTTTCAAACGTTGCCATGGGAAAAATACCTATACGGTTTTTTCCTAAATAAAAAGGATATTTTAAGCCAATTTCATATCCAAAGCCCAGTATATCAAAAGTTTCATTGATATTTGCGTACATATATAATGAACTTTCCAAATATTCTATAAAATCTCCGCCCAAAGATACGCCATAAGAAGACGCTCCTTCTTTTACCGCATACGATCCGCCTATTTGGTATGTATTACAGGTAAGAAATAAAGTAAATACAACTGAAATAAAAAAGATTGATACTATTTTTTTAATCATTGTGCTGCCTCCTGATTTATTGTATTTTTCATTATAACACTCCTTTAAATAACGTCAAATGGTCATGATGACTTGTCTAGATATAGATAGTGTTATGATATAGCCAATTCAAGATATTTACAAGTACCTAATTACCCAAAACAGGATATTATTCTTTTATGGGGTTCAACGAAAATCTAAAAGGAGAACTTGAATATAAAGGGATGCCGGTTAAAGAATTAGCCCATAAAACCGGTATTCCAAAACAAACATTAGATAATTACCTGCTTTCCAATGCCAGTATGCCGCCGGCGGATAAAGCGGTGTTGATTGCTCAGGTGCTTGATGTATCTGTTGAGTATCTGGTGACCGGGAAGAGAAAAGCAAATAATAAAACAACACAGCGGCAATTAAGCCCCGAAACGCGTTCAATAGCAGATTGTGTCGAGCCGCTTTCCAGAGAAAATAGAAAAGTAATAGAAACCACTGTAATCGAACTGGCTCAGTTATTAACCCAGCCGTCTAAAAACGAACCTCTAGCCCTCACCCCGCTCCAAAAAGTTTTCCTGCGCCTGTTCCGGTAGTATGATTCTACAGAATTTTGTAAAAATTCCTTTTGTAGTATCTTTACTTAAAAGGTAGATTTTGGGCACTTTGCAAGGGTCTGTATCTGAGCAGCACATGGCTTACTACCTTGATGAGTATACATTTAGATTTAATAGACGAACATCGGCAAGTCGTGGTAAACTGTTTTATAGGCTTATAGAACAGGCAGCAGAGATTAAACCTGTTATTTATAATGAGATTAAAGATAGAAAAGGAGCCTGATAATGAATAAAAAACTCCCTGTTTTTTCAAAAAGATGTTTTTGGGAACAAGATAGTTCAAAATTAGATTTGGATAAAAGTAAAAGGTATATTATAACTAAAGTATTAAGTTTTGGCAGTCAAGATGATCATATTGAATTATTTAACTATTATGGATGGGATATAATAAAAGAAGAAGTGATTCAAATAAAATATTTGAATAAAAAAATAATGAATTTTTTAAGCGTTTTATTTGAAATAAATATAAAATCATTTAAAGCATACAATAATAGAGGTTTGTTTTGAATATATTTAATAAAACAGTTAATGATTTCTTATGGAAAACATTGTTACAATATCAAAATGAACCTTATTTTGATAATTTCCATTTAGTAGGTGGAACTTCATTGTCGTTGCAAATTGGACATCGTATTTCTGATGATATTGATTTATTTACAAAAGATAAACTGGATAAAGAAAAATTGTTTGAATATGCAAAAAAAATACAAAAAAATGTTGAAATATTAAATGATGGCGAAGCAATATATCAATTATATTTTCCTGATAAAGAGTTAAAAATTGATTTTGTTCAATATCCTTATGATTTAATTGAACCAGTAATAAAAACAAAAGAAGGATTACATATTATAGGAAAAAATGATATTGCGGCTATGAAAATGTCTGCTACTGGAACTAGAGGATATGAAGCAAAAGATTTTGTTGATTTATTTTATTTATTAAAAGAAATACCTATTGACACTATAATTGAAAATTTTAAGAAAAAATATGAAACAGAAAATCCTATTCACTATATAAGAAGCATGGTTTATTTTGATGATGTTAAATTAGATTCTTGGAAATCTATTAAAATGATAAATGATCCTTTGTCTGTTAAAGAAATAAAAGACACCTTAGTCAGAAATGTTAGAGATTATGAAAAAAGAATGTTTAATATGAATAAAAAAGACACAGGAAATAGTGTCGGTAGATAAGTGAGATATTTATGTCTTATTTATCGTTTAATGTGGTACCAATGGTAAGGTCGCCCGCCCATCGGTTTCAGAAATGTATGCCTGGTAAAATACTTGAGGGGTGTCAGGGGCAAAAAGTGCCGTGTGCATAGCGCACGGTGCTTTTTGGCCGCTGACAGGACCCCAAGTAAAATTTTTAGGCATACATTTCTGTATCTAACTACATGATCGAAAACGCAATAGTCACACCAGCAAACACAATAGCAACTGTGGTCGCAAGCACCATAACGTTGTTAAACGACGGACCAGCCGTATCTTTTAACGGATCACCGACAGTGTCGCCAATGACTGCTGCTTTGTGCTGTTCGCTGCCCTTGCCGCCGAGGTTGCCGCGTTCTATGTACTTTTTCGCATTGTCCCACGCGCCGCCTGCATTGAGCATAAATACCGCTAAGGCAAAACCAGCCAGTACGGTTCCTGCGAGGAAACCAACAACGCCAGCCGCGCCTAATATAAAACCTGTAAGAATCGGCGAAACGATAACAATCAGGGTAGGAGCGATCATTTCTTTTAAAGCGCCTTTTGTGCAAATATCAACACAGGTTGCATAATCTGCCTGAACGCCTTCTTTGCCTTCCAGCAAACCTACAATTTCTCTGAACTGGCGTCTTACTTCATCTACGATTTTCATTGCCGCGCGCTGAACAGCGGAGATACAAAGAGCGGAGAAATAGAATACCATTGCAACACCGAAAAAGAAACCTATTAAAACAGGCGGATTGATAACAGAGAGATTAAGCACCTCTTTTCCTGCTTCTATAAGCTTGTTATTTACCAGATTTACATAGTTAACCAAAAGTACAAGAGCTGTGAATGCGTTTGAAGCGATGGCAAAACCTTTTCCTGTAGCGGCTGTAGTATTGCCTAATGAGTCAAGGGCATCGGTACGTTCACGCACTTCAGGGGGCAGATTAGCCATTTGCGCGATACCGCCTGCGTTATCTGCAACTGGACCAAAGGCATCGGTAGCAAGGATGATGGCGTTTGTAGCAAGCATGGCTACTGCGGCAAGTCCTATGCCGTAAAGTCCTGCGTTAAAACTTGCGTAACCGCCGGAAACAAAATACGCGGCAAGAACAGCGCCCGAAATTGTTAACATTGGCAGGGTAACAGATTTCATGCCCAGGGACAAACCGCCGATTATAAGGGTTGCAGAACCGGTTTTACTTGCTTCTGCAAGCTCACGTGTCGGCTTTGAGGCATCTGAAGTATAATACTCTGTTAAATAGCTGATTATAAAACCGGAGACAATACCTACAACTACCGCGCCGAAAATACCAAAGGCGAATTCTTCCATGCGGCCGGCATTTTGCGCATTTCTTGCAATAAATAATATTGCCGGTAAAGTTCCGATAGCTGCAAGACCGCCTGCGATAAATACGCCTCTGCGCAGAGCATTTAAAAGCGTCTTTTGATCAGTCTTTTCTTTTGTCTGCACAAAGAATGTACCGACAATCGACATCAATACACCGATTATACATACAATGATTGGGAGTAACATACCTGCAACACCGTACCCTGCGGCAAAACCTATAGCAACGGTTGCTACAAGAGCGCCAGAGTTAGATTGATGAAGGTCTGCGCCCATTCCGGCAACGTCGCCAACGTTATCGCCAACATTGTCAGCAATAACAGCGGGGTTACGCGGATCGTCTTCAGGAATTCCCGCTTCGACTTTTCCTACAAGGTCTGCGCCTACGTCGGCTGCTTTGGTGAAGATACCGCCGCCGACACGCGCAAATACTGCCATGACCGAAACGCCCATTCCGAAGGTTATCATTGTTTGCGCTATAACTTCATCGCTGGCGCCGAACACAAACCTGAGAATTGTGTACCATGTAATAACTTCGAGTACCTGGAATCCGTTGACAACAAAACCCATGACCGTCCCGGATGAAAAAGCTACCCGAAGCGCTCTGTTCAAACCTTTGGTTGCGGCTTGAGCGGTGCGGACATTTGCCCTTGTTGCAACCTTCAAACCGATAATACCGCAAAGCCCGCAGATAAACCCGCCCGATAAAAAAGCAAAAGGCGTAAACCGGTTAACAAGATTACCGTCACTGGCTATTGAAAGCACCAGCAAAACCAGGAACATGATGCCGAAAAAAGCGGCAACTGTAGTGTACTGACGCTTTATATATGCGTCCGCACCTGTACGGATGGCTTTGGCAATCTTTTTCATGACATCATTGCCTTCATCGTACTTCATCACCTTGCGTCCCTGGAAGAATGCGAATAAGAGCGAAACGGCTGCTCCCAGGAAACCAACAAAAAACAGATTTTCAATCATTAGATTTACTCCTTAAATAATGGACAGGTTGCCGGCGACAGCCGCAGACAGCCAATTGTCTACCATTATCATATAAAATTCTTAAAAATGTCAACAAGCTTGCTTTTACAAAGCTTGTTATGATGGCATAAAAGGCTTGAAGTATTCCGGCAGCGGAGCATGAATATCGATATTGTTTTCCCTGATAATCAGCCGGGAAGCATGAAGCAACAGCCGTTTTAGCTTCATTTCCCTGTATAATTTTTTATTTAGGGGGAAATCGCCGTATTTGTCATCGCCCAGGACCGGATTTCCGTTCATGGCAAGATGGCGGCGGATTTGATGCATTCTTCCCGTGCCAAGTTCCAGTTCCAAAACGGAATATTTCATGTTTTCTACCGGCAATGTTCCATTGTAAATTACCCTGTATCGGGTTTCTGACTTTTTTACTTTGCCGCGGATAAGCAGTTCGTCCTTGATAACCCCTTCGTCTTTTTCGGGCTTGTCTTTGCAAACGGCAATATACATTTTTACCGCGCTGGGGCTTCCCCTGCCCAAAATCCGGGAAAAATTAGAAGCGGCTTCCTGCCCCTTTGCGGTAAGCAGTACCCCGGAAGTGTCCTTGTCCAGCCGGTGTACCAAAAGGGCGGGGAGAAGTTTATCCAGTGAAGTTTTCACTCCTTTTCCGCCCTGTACGGCAAGCCCTGCCGGTTTATTGACAATTATCAAACTGTTATCTTCGTACAGAATTTCTATGTTTTTCACTTGTTTTATAATATCATTATTTGCTCTGTTGTGCATTATCGATTATTGGAAGATAATTAAAGTTAGTATGAAAAAACATTTTTTGCTGTTAATTTTTATTCTGGTTTTGCGGACTCTGTCTGCAGAATCCATGTATTCGCCTACATGGGGTTTTTATATCGATATTCCGGAGGGTTATGAATATATTGATGGAAACGCAAGGGATCGTTTTTCGTTTGCGGGACCTGAAGGTTTACGGCTTGATCTGGTGGTCTACAATGGTGTTTTTAACACCATGCTGGATTTGGCAGAAGATGTAAACAGAAGACTGCAAAATAAAGGCGATGTTGATTTTTTTAAATATAACGGCAAACAAGCGGCTATTATAAAATTGACTTTTGGCGGTTATGACGGCTGGGGGCTTGCTGTTGAACTTGGAAGTCAATCCTCGCCGGGGGCGGTCCCCATGCTGCTCGCTCTTTCATACTGTCCCGCAGAAAAAAAGGAACTGGAAATTTTTCATTTATCCGCGCTGGATTCAATTGCTCCAACAGCGGCAGAATGTCTTTATCCGGGTCCGGTTACGGAATATAGTTATCCGCGCGGAGAGGCAAAAAGAACTCCTCTTGCTTTAAGCGGTCTTGGGGACGGTCTTAGCGTTATGATTTACGAGAACGATGCGGAAGCAGCGCAGGTTTTAATTGAACGTGAATTTCTAATTTGCCAGGCGTATCTTAATACGCCGTTTCTGCAGGATGCGAGTATTCGTTATTACCGTTTTGTGTACCGCGATTCCTATGATCGTATTAAAGACGCTGTGTCTGTTATCGCAGACAACCTGGGCGGTTTTTCTGTTTTAAACGATGATCAAAAAAGATCTTTTGCCCAAAGGGTTCTTGCCTTTATTCAGGGTTTTAAATACGAACGTTTTATTACAGACAGTGATTTTTTAAATCTTGTAACTGCTGTCACAGAAGGGCGCGGCGACTGCGATAGTCACTCCATGCTTTTTGCGATTATTCTTTCAAACGCAAATATCCGCTCTGCCATGATGTTGTCCTATCAATACAGCCATGCCATGGGTCTTGCGGATATTCCAGGCGCCGGAGCGCGTTTTGATGCATACGGAACACAGTGGCTTGTGGCGGAGACCACGGCTAAAATAGATATTGGTCTTATTGCTCAGGAGCAGAGTAATCCTCAGCATTGGTTTGCAATTTTGTTTGAATAGTTTGCGGGGATTGGGAAGGACTCACGCGGAGGCGCAAAGGGCACAAAGACACGGAGGGGAAGATTGCCAAGGACTCACGCGGAGGCGCAGACTGCAAACCGAAGGTTTGAAGGAGGACGCGGAGGAAGAAGGGGAAGAAGGGGAAGAGGGGGAAGAGGGGGAAGAGGGGGGATTGGGAATTTATATGTCCCTTTAAATTCCCATTTTTAGCCCGAAAAAATCCCGCGGTCAGCTAGGATTATTTGTATACTATTATAGCATTATTTTAATAAAAAAAGTCAAGATGCCTCCATAAAATGTTGATTTTAAAGAACATAACAACTATTTTCTGCCTACACCGAGCTTACGTTTTACCCCATAAAATCAGCAGATAATTGGGAATTTAAAGGGACGTTTAAATTCCCAATTTGCTAAAAAAAAGGGGAGATAACAATGAAAAAAGAACAAAGAACAAAGACAAAAGAACAAAGAACAATGAGCAAAGAACAAAGAATAATGA
>Ga0123356_10000282_pt1 | contig 58704 bp, 65 predicted proteins | sample TergutEmb28metaG_2_FD_92546 | JGI IMG/M metagenome (GOLD analysis project Ga0123356, IMG submission 92546) | Embiratermes neotenicus P3 segment gut microbial communities from Petit-Saut dam, French Guiana - Emb289 P3 | ecosystem: Host-associated > Arthropoda: Insects > Digestive system > Gut ...
AGCGGCGCAACAATGTCATAATCAGGAAACAGCTTCGCAAACATAATCATTCTTGTGATTTTTGTGCGCTCAAAGCTGTTGCCGTATCGTTTGGTCAATTGTTGCGCCAGTGCCGCAACAATTCGTTTTCCGTATTCGGCGCGTTCACCGCCAAGTAAAATCGATCCGATATATTGCCCGATTTCCCAATACATCAGCGTAACCTCGCGGTTCGCGTATGCCCCGGCGGACAATTTGCGCGTTTCGATAATATGCGCTACGCGCTCAAATATCTGCGAGCCATCAAGCCGGATTTCTCCTCGCACGGTAAGTTCTTGCTTTTTCTTGCTCATGGTGTCACCCCCGCAGCATTATCCAATTGGAATCATTATACCTCGGAAATTCGAATAAGCCAACGAGAAAACAAAGTATGTTTCCAGCCCGTTTTTTTGACCCTTACGAGGATGGAAGATAAATCAACACTTGACAGCATATGGAAAACGCAGTATAATGCGCATGTGATAATTCGAGTCGCTTAACCGAAAATAGGGGGACAAAAAAGTGAAAAAGACTTTTGCGATAGTTTTTATGCTTTTAGTAATATTTTCTTTTGGCACGCCGGCTTTTGCAACTGTTTGGTTTGAGGATGTGGCTTACTATTATGATGTCCTTTTCGAGGGCAAAGTAGTGGAATATACAGATGAATATGTTATTGTTGTCCCTACGAAAATAATTAGAGGCAATATGTCGAGAGGTAATGAGTACACTTATCAAAGGCCCGAACCTCTTGAGGGGGGCGATTATCCTTTTCGAACTGATTTTTTTAAATCGATAGGAGAAAACTTGATAGAATGGGCGCCTCAAAGAGACAAAGTATATTTAATGGGGAGCTTCGATGAAGAAACTCCTTTGACTATATTTGAAGAAAACACGCTAACGAGCAAGGACATAAAAAGAATAACAGGGGAGAATTACTTAGATTATACTTGTATGGAGTTAGTGGTGTTTTTATTTTGTTTTTGGCATTGATAATCTTCTATTAAAAAATGCAAGCGCAACAAGTAAGCGTCACAATAGTAACTTTTTGTTCTAACAGGACAGAATCTAAGCCTGCTGTGTGAGGAAAAAAGTCTTGCGCGGCGGTTTTTTTGCACTTTACTCATCGTTATTGTATAATGCAACAAAGCTTTGAACGAAAGTGTGATGCCATTGCCGCGTTTGTTGCGAAAAACCTCACTGAAGAAGCAAATGATCGCCTACTTTTCCGTTGCATTCTCTTTGGTGTTTATCGTGTTTGGGAGCGTTTTGTTGCAATACAATAGCAACAGTTTCCGTGAGCAAAGCTATGATTATTGCCGGCAAATTGTGGCGGCCCGCATCGCGCTGATCGATACGTACTTTATGCAACTGCAAAATGTGTCACGCATCATTGCCAACGACGGGGATGTGATCGAGGCGGTGGCCTACCGCAATAGCAAAGAAATCAGCGATTATGCGGCGGAGCTGAGCCGCCAGCGCAATATCGTAAACAAAATCAAGCAGGTGGATGTGCTAGGCAATATCGATACAACGCTGATCATTGGAAACGACTATCATTATCTGTACTTTTACGGGCAGTCCCCACGCAGGGGGTTTGACTTTAGCCAAACGCGCTGGTTTATGGACGCGGCGCCCACCCGGGATCTTAGCGCTCGCTTCACCGGCCTGCACGATACCGACTACCTGCTGGGCGATACATTGCCCACGGTTTCTCTTATCGCGCCCATTATCAATGTGGCGCAATACGATGCCTCCCCATTGGGTTATCTGGTGTGCGACTTCCGCCTAGAACCGATCCTTGAGGCCGAGCCAGCCCCCGACGATATCCAAATCGCCATCTTTGATGGGGAGACCCCCGTATACTTTTCGGATGCGGCTTTTTCCCCTAAACAGCGGGGGCTGCTGATGCAGCATTTGCAGAGCGGCCAGCGTAGTTTTACCTTGCCGCAAGATAGGGAAAGCGTCGCGCCCTACATTGCGGTGCGGGAAAGCTCCGCCGTATCCGGCTGGACGATCTTGGGCATTATGCCGGTTACCGAGATCGAAACCCTTCGCAATGCCAACACCTTGTTTGTGGGGCTGCTGATTTTGCTTTCTATTTCCATCATCGTGCTGTTGTCGTTGCTGATCTCCAACTCTGTGCTGGTGCCCATGCAAAAGTTGCTTGCCCGTTTTAATGCCATCGCTTCGGGGCGCACCGATGTGGATTTTGCCCCCACCCGCAGCATGGAAATCAACCGACTGTCGGACACCGCACAAAACATGCTGCAAAGCATCGACCGCCTGCAAAAAGAAACCATTGCCCAGCAAGCTCTTCTTTCCCGGGAGCAGTTTAAGGTGCTGCAGCACCAAATCAACCCCCATCTGTTTAACAATACGCTGCAATCCATCAAGGCCCTGGCCGTGTGCGGTGACACTGCCGCCATCTCCCGCATCACCACGCTGCTGGGCAAGATTCTATCGTATTCCGTGTACAATCCGCTGGACATGGTGCCCCTTTCCCAAGAGCTGAACTACATCGAAAACTATATCGCCTTGCAGCAGATGCGTTACCCCAATATCGAGTACGGCATCGATTGCGATTTGGAGGCAGGGGCTGTATTTGTGCCAAAGCTCATCGTGCAACCCATTGTAGAAAACGCCATTGAGCACGGGTTCAACGGGGTGAAATCCGGGCGCATTGACCTGTGTGTGGAGCGGGATGGCGAAGCCCTGCACATCATTGTGGTGGATAGTGGCGTAGGTTTTGATTTGCAAAAGCTGGAGTCGATTCGTGGATGGCTGGAGCAGCCCGATGCCCAAGAAGAAGGCAGCCACATCGGGATCCCCAATGTCCACAAGCGCATTCGCAGCATATACGGCCCGGAATATGGCGTATCGATCCTATCTAAGCCGGGCATGCACACCAGCGTGGTGATCACTTTGCCGGTGAAAGGGGGGGCAGGCCATGCTGAAGGCCATCTTGGTGGATGACGAACAGCTTTCCATCCACATGATGGAAAACCTGATTGAGTGGGACCGGTATGGCGTGCGCATCGTGGCTACGGCAGGGGACGGGCTGGAGGCACTGGAAAAATTTCGGGAGCACGTGCCCAACATTGTGATCACCGACATCAAGATGCCCAACCTGGACGGCATCGAATTCATTCGCCGCGTACGGGAGATCAGCGCCGACGCCGAGATCATCTTTATCAGCGCTTATGCCGACTTTTCTTATGTAAAAGAGGCCATCGCTTTGGGCTGCTCCAACTATTTGCTTAAGCCCGTGGACGAAATGGAGCTGGAAAAAACGTTGCAAAAGATTACGCAAAAAATCAGCGAAAAAAGCATCTCGCGCAAGCTGGCGTTAAAGAGTGAAACACAAAAAAAGAAAAAGGCTCTTCGCGACTACCTGCGCAGCAACGCAAACCCCGCCCTGGGGCGTAAGTATTTTGCGGAATTCTGCCCCGAGGGCGCCCCGTTTTTGCTGATGAGCATCACCCAACACCACGAAACCATCGAAGCTTATACCGGCGCCAGCAGCTTGGCGGGGGAACAGATCGCCTATCAGCAGGAGCGCATCGAAAAAATCGCCGGGGAGCGTGCGCCCTGCCTAGCGCTCGAAGACGAAGAAAACACCTGGCTGCTGGCTCTGCGCACGGGCAACCAAGAAGACGCCATGACCATTGCCCAGGCTCTGCAACGTTTTTTGCAAGGGGAAGGCAAGGCGAAAGTGCGCATTTGCTTCAGCCGTAGCGCAACACGTACCCAGGAATTGCCTGAGCTATATGCCCAGGTGAAACGATATGAAAAGTATGGCCAGCACCTGGGCGATGTGGGCATCCTGGGCAGCGGCTATCAAAACAACGAGGAGCAGTACAGCCAGCTCGTGCGGGAAGGTATCGATTTTTTGGCCGCCCGGTACGATCAAAACCTTTCGCTGGACGAGATATGCCGTCACCTGTCCATCAGCAAAAACTACTTTTCGTACTTGTTTAAGCGCGATACCGGGGTGAGCCTGTGGGCGTACTTAACCGGCATCCGTATGCGCCGAGCCAAGGCCCTGCTCCGGGATACAGACCTGAAAAGCCTGGAGATCGCATACCAAATAGGCTACGATAACCCCAGCTACTTTTCCAAGCTGTTTAAAAAACAAAACGGGCAAACGCCCAACGAATACCGTGCTAGCGCGCGAAAGGAGAAGGATGCGTGAAAAAAACAGTTCTGATTTGCGGTTTTTTGATCCTTGTATTGCTTTGTGGAAATCTAGTGGCGGCAACAAGCGCTTTGCCCGGCGGGGTTCTGCGCTGGATGGCCTACAATACCCGCAGCACCCGCGTTACTTACTTGGCCCATCTGGCCGAGGAGTTGCCGGATATTCACATGCAGTACGATCATGTGCCGGTGGATCACTTTACCGTTACCCTCAGCGTGCAGCTTCTATCCGGCAAGGGGCCGGACTTGATCGAGGGTGGCGGGGAAACGCGGCTGTTGGCCAGCATGGACCGGTTGTTAGACCTAACCGACGAGCCCTTTTTGGGCCAATACCGGTATGCGGGTCTGGCGCCCTTTTCGGTGGATGGGCGGGTGTATGCCGTGCCGCTACAATCCTGGTTTGAGGGAATCTATTACAATAAAGCCATCTTTGCTGAGCACGGGCTGGCGCCCCCGGCCACCTTTGATGAATGGATCGAGCTCCACAAAAAATTACGCGAGGCTGGGGTCAAACCACAAACCATGGGCGCACAGTCTTGGGCGTCACTCATGAAGCAGAGCATCGGCATCGTAAACAATGAGTTTTATGCCCGGCCGGAAAACGCCGGATTTGACGCGGCCTTTGACCGGGGCGAAGCAAAACTTGCCGAGGCCTGGCTGCCTGCGGTCACGCTTTGGTCGCGGATGATCGACGAAGGCTGCCTGACCCCCGACATGCTGGATTATAGCGACGAGCAGGCGTTGATGGAGTTTGCTTCCGGCGAGGCGGCCATGTGGGAGAGCGGGCCCTGGTCTATCGGCGAAATATTACGCATCAATCCCCATATCCAGCTGGGCATGTTTCCCTTCCCTACGGTGGAAGGCAGTACCGGCTGGCTGGTGGGCGGGCCGGGATCGGCCCTGTCCATCAACGTGGATTCGCCCAATATGGAGGCGGCGCTGCGTGTGCTGGAGGCCACCGCTACCCAGGAAGCCCAGCTGGCCCTGATTGCCGATAACATGGGCGAACCCTATTTGGAGGGGATGCAGGTGGACTTTGGCCCGGTGTACGCCGGGTGCGCCGACGCCTTTGCCCTGGAGCAGGTGTACGCGCCCTGGACAGCGGCCTGGACCTTTGGCAACCCTATTGTAGAAGCCTACGGAAAGGCGCTGCAAGAGGTTTTGGCGGGTAGCAAAACCGTGGAAGAAGCCCTGGCCGAGGCCGACGCGGTGAACGCCCATATGCGGGCGGCCTTAGAAGCCATTGAATAAGCAGCCGATCCGTAACAAAGTGATAGAATATTTTGCTATACAGTCCCCGCCCGCAAAAAGACCGTAATAAAGTACTATGTGTGCGTAAGTTTGTTGCTTTTCAACAATCATTCTTTCTTTTATGATGCTTATACCACCAAAATTGAAGGAGGCAAACCATCATGAAGAGAAAGTCTTTCCTCGCTCTGTTGCTGTGTGTGGTGCTCATGCTCGGAGCCGTACCCTTCAGCGCCGCCGCCGAAGGCGAAGTTGTAACGCTGCGTTTTATGGCGTACAACCCGGCACAGTCCCGCGCTACGTATCTTGAGTTCCTGGCCGACCAACTGCCGGGCATCGAGATCGTGTTTGAGTACGTGTCGCTGGATGATGATTTCAACGGCATCCTCAACGCTCAATTAGAGGCCGGAGCCGGCCCCGACATCATTGAGTTGGGCGGCGAAACCAAGTTGCTGGCTGCGGCCGGCCGTTTGCTCGACCTGTCTGATCAGGAATTTGTGGCCAAGTACGCCCAGGCCGGCCTCACTCCCTACACCTGGGAGGGCAAGGTATTTGGCACGCCGCTCCAGTCCTGGTACGAGGGCATCTTCTACAACAAGGCGATCTTTGCCGAGCACGGCATCAGTGTACCCAAGTCCCTCGACGCTTTTATCCAGGTGCATAAGGATTTGGAAGCCGCGGGTGTTAAGCCCCAAACCATGGGCGCTTCGTCTTGGGAGCCGATGATGAAGCAGAGCATCGGTGTGGCTAACAACGAGTTCTATTCCGATCCGGCCAATGCGGGCTTCGACGCGCTGTTTAACACCAGCGAAGTATCCTTGGCCGAAAGCTGGCTGCCCGCGGTCACCGCTTGGGCCAAAGTGATCGAAGAAGGTTGCCTTACCACCGATATGCTGGGCATGAGCTACGAGCAGGCCCAGGCTGAGTTTGCTTCCGGTGGCGCCGCCATGTGGGAGAGCGGCCCCTGGGCCGAGAGTGATCTGTTCGCCGCCAATCCCGATCTGGACCTAGGCATGTTCCCGATCCCCGGTGTGTCGGAAGGCCCCGGCTGGCTGGTGGGCGGCCCCGGCTCGTCTCTGGTTATCAACGCCAAATCCGAGAAGATCGAGGCGGCGTTGCAGGTGCTGGCTCTCACCGCTACCCCCGAGGCCCAGATCGCGCTGACCGCGGATTGGCCCGGCAGCTCCTTCCTGATTGGCGTAAACCTTGACCTGGGCGATGTGTATGCCGACTGCGCCGAAGCGTTTGCCGCCGGCAATGTGTACGCCCCCTGGGTTGCGGTGTGGGATTTTGGCAACCCTGTGGTCGAAGCCTATGGAAAGTCCTTGCAGGAGGTGCTCTCCGGCACCAAGACCGTAGCCGAAGCCCTGGCCGACGCCGACAGGATGAACGCCATCATGATCGACGAGATCAAGAACTAAGGATTTACACATCATGGTGTGAATACGAAGGGCCGCAGCAAAAACCCGGTTGTTTTGCGGCGGCCCTTCTCTTATTTGGATGAGTGGGTGACAAAATGCATGCTAGAAAAAAGGAAACGATTTTGCTGCTGATGGCCCTTCCCGCGTTCATCGGTTTTATGACGTTTTTTATCACTCCGGCGGTGATGAGCTTTGGGTACAGCGTAACCAATTGGTCGGTATACCGGCCCGAACCCAGCTATGTGGGGCTCAAGAATTTTCAAACTCTGTTTTCCGACGCCCAGGCACTGGCGGCAATCGAGCACTCCATTCGTTACGCCTTGATCATGACCGTGGTGCAGAACACACTGGCCATTTTCTTGGCCGTGCTGCTCAACAAAAAACTTATGATGGCCAATGTACTCAAAACCATCTTCTTTTTGCCGGCGGTGTTGAGCATCCTGGTGGTGGGGTATCTGTTTAAGTTTATCATGACCTCGGCGCCCTCGGGCATGCTCAACAGCGCCATAGGCGCCTTTGGCGGCGCGCCCGTTAACTGGCTGGGCGACCCGAACCTGGCCCTGTACTCCGTATTGGCCACCCAGGTATGGCAGTGGACGGGCTGGGCCATGGTGATCTACATTGCCAACCTAAAAAGCATAGACGCCAGCCTGTACGAGGCCGCCAGAATAGACGGCGCGGGCCCCATGCAGGTCTTTGGGCGGGTTACGCTGCCGCTGCTGTACCCTGCCACATCCTTTAATGTGCTGATGAGCCTGATTGGCGGCCTAAAAATGTTTGACGCCGTGTACGCCATGACCAGGGGCGGACCGGGTTACGCTAGCGAAACCATTATGACCACCATGATCAGCACCGGCTTTAAAGCGGGCCGCAATGCCTATGCCTGTGCCTTTGCCGTGGTGTTTTTTGTGGTGGTGTTTACCATGAGCAAAGCGGTCACCTTTGTGCTCAACAAATGGGAGGCGGCGATCACATGAGCAAAAGCGTCAAAAACGGGCTGTGGAGCGTTCTTTTTGCGGCGATCGGCGCTTTTATGCTGATCCCCATCTATTACCTGGTGGTTAACACCTTCAAAACCATGGAGGAAGCTACCTTCCGCCCGCTGGGATTGCCCCTGAACCCCACATTCGAAAATTACACAACCGCTTTGCAATCCATGAACTTTTTGCGCGCGCTCACCAACAACCTAACCATCCTGGTGTTTGCGGTGCTGTTTCTTGTCCTTTTTTCGTCCATGGCGGCATACGCGATTGTAAAAGGAAAAACCATATGCAGCAAGGTGATGTACTCGATATTCCTGATCGGCCTGATCATTCCGTTTCAAGTTACCATCATTCCGCTGTATAGGATTGCGGTTGGGTTTGGCATGATGAATACGCTGCCCGGTGTGATCATCATTAACGTTTTTTGCATAAATTTGTCCCTCTCCATCTTTTTGTTCCGGGGGTTCATCAACACCATCCCGGCGGAGATGGAAGAGGCTGCTGCCATCGATGGCTGCGGTGTGTTTAAGACCTTTTGGGTCATCATTTTCCCGTTGTTGAGCCCCATCATCGCCACGGTTGGCATTTTGGATGCCCTGGCGGTATGGAACGATTTTATGACGCCGCTGTTATTTTTGCAATCGCCCGAAAAAAACGTGCTCCTGCAAGAGGTACATAAAAACGTGGGGCCCTTCTCTACCAACTGGACAGTCTTTTTGCCGATGCTTGTGCTTTCCGTGCTCCCGATGGTGATCATCTTCCTGATTTTGCAAAAGCACATCATCGAGGGTGTGGTTGCCGGTGCAGTGAAGGGATAACAGAGAAAGGAAGTTGTATCAATGAAAAACATAGCCTTTTCGGATATCCGCGTGCGCGGCGATCTGGCCGTGCGTTCCGGCCTGAATTTTGCCCGGTTGGAAGGGGACTGGTACCGCCCGGATGAGGTGTTCAAAGCCGACTCCCACGGCTGGCCCGGCGATTGGGAAGGGCGCGTGGCCCTGGCGCTCACCCTGCTGGAGCAGAGCACCCACCGCACCAGCGCATATTTGGAAGAAATCCTGCGCCTGATACCCGAGAACCTCAACGAGTGCGGCTATTTTGGGCCCGTGCTGCCGCCCAAGCAGTTTGACGAACAGCATTTTGGCGGGCACAGTTGGATGCTCCGGGCCCTGGCCGAATACTATATTTACAAGGGCAAGCCGGAAACCCTGGCCCTGCTCCGGCGTATGGTAAACGGCTTTTTGATGCCCGCCAAGGGATACTTTGCCCAATACCCCATCGTGCCCGTGAGCCGCTTTGATGAGCAGAGCGTGTGGATCCTTTCCAAACTGCAAACCAAGACGCTGCATCACGCCGAGACTTCAGATGCGGGCTGCGTGTTTATTATGATCGACGGCGCAAGCGCGGTGTACGAAGTTGATCCCCGGCCGGAGTTGCGTGAGGTGATCGACGAGATGATCACACGCTTTATGGAGATGGATCTGGAAAAGCTGCACATCCAAACCCATGCCACGCTTAGCGCCACCCGGGGCATTTTACGCATGTATGAGCTGACCGGCGAAGCCCGCTATTTAGATATGGCCGTGGCGCGCTATGAGCTGTATCGTGGGGCGGCTTGGACTGAAACCTACGGAAACTACAACTGGTTTGGCGCGCCGCGCTGGACGGAACCCTGTGCCATCGTGGATTCGTACATGGCAGCCATCACCCTGTGGAAGCATCTGCGGAACCCCGAGTACCTGCAAGATGCTCATTTGATTTATTACAACGCACTGTCCCACAGCCATCGGATCAACGGCTCCCTGGGCAGCGACCGTTGCTCCGGCGCCCAAGGCATTGAAGACGCCCTGTTCCTGGCGCCCATCAACTACGAAACCTACTGGTGCTGCACCATGCGCGGCGGCGAAGGTTTCTCCCGCGCCATCGAATACAATTACTTTATCGATGGAAACGACGTATACGTGCCCACCTATCATCCCAACGAGGCAACCCTGCGCCTGGAGGCTGGCGAGTTATGTGTAACGATGGATACCCGGTATCCCTACGAAAACGAAGCGCAAATCACGGTGACTGCCTCAACTCTTGGTTTGCCTGCTACAATCCGGCTGTTTGTGCCAACCTGGGCCCGGGACGCTTCCGTTACGCTCAACGGAAAACCCCTGTCCATTGTGATAGAGCAGGGGTTTGCGTGCGTATGCGGCCTGTTTAAGCCCGGCGACGTGATTGCCTTAAAAGCCCGCACCCAGGTGCGTATGGAAGAGGGTTTTGCCCACAGCGTGCCCGGCGTACACAAGTTTATGTTTGGGCCCATGCTGCTTGGCTGCAAGGCCGGGGTGGCCGACAATTCCTTGGAAGGGAACCGTTTTGAGAACTATGCGGAAAGCCGTTACAAGGCTGCGGGTGCCGTATCGATACCCAAGGGTGCGGTGATTGAGTGGGCAGGCGACAATGCGTTTACCGTACAAGGCACGGATATTGTGCTGAACTCCCTGTGTTCGGTGCGCGACATGACAAAGGAAGACACCATGCATCAGGTGCTGTTTATGGATTGAGTTAGGATTTTAAATACTGCGACAGAATGGACATCATGTCCTTGATCACGATGGGTTTGCCTAAGTGGCCGTTCATACCGGCCTTTAGGCATTTTTCCATATCTTCTTTAAATACATTTGCTGTCATGGCGATGATGGGGATCGTTGATGCTTTGGGCGTACCGAGCTCCCGGATCGCCCGGGTGGCTTCCAATCCGTCCACCTCGGGCATTTGCATGTCCATCAAAATCAAGTCGTAGCGGTTGGGGTTTGAAACAAAAACGTCGATGGCTTCCCTGCCGTTGTTTGCCGTTTCGATGGTGATGTTTGTGGGCTCAAGCAACGCGATGATGATCTCCTGATTGATTTCGATATCGTCGGCTAACATGATCACCTTTCCCGTTAAATCCATGTGGGTGATGTCCTCGTAATCCGAATCGTTTGTTGCATCTTGCCCGGCGGCCACTTCGTTGAGGCTGGGGATGCCAAGGCTTGCCGTAAAATAAAAGCAAGAGCCTTTGCCCATTTCGGATTCAACCCAGATGTTGCCGTCCATCAATTCCAATATGCGCTTGGAGATCGCCAAACCCAATCCGCTGCCCCCGTATTTTCTGGATGTGCCCACCTGGGCCTGCTGAAAGGCAACAAACAGTTTGCTCTGCTCCTGTTTTGTCATGCCAATGCCGGTGTCTTTTACCGACATCTGCAACACGCATTTATTTGTTTGTAAATCCAGCACTTTTGCCGAAAATGTGATGTCGCCCTCTTCGGGGGTGAATTTGATGGCGTTGGATACGATGTTGGTGATCACCTGGGCTAGGCGCTGATCGTCACCCAACAAAGCATCGGGGATTGAGGGAGCGATTTGAACGGTGAGCTTTTGCCCCTTATCCTGTATTCTTTGCGTAATCACGCTCATCACCCGGTCCAGCATTTGGCTGAAACGGAAAGCGATGGGGGACAGTTCCATTTTGCCCGACTCAATTTTGGATATATCCAAAATATCGTTGATGACGCCAAGCAGGTGGATGGATGCGCTTTCGATCTTTTCAAAGGCGTAGTCTTTTCGCTCCAAGTTTTTTTCATGTTTTCCGATGGATGTCATGCCGATAATGGCATTCATGGGCGTACGAATCTCATGGCTCATATTGGAGAGGAAATCGCTTTTGGCCCTGCTGGCGGACAGGGCTTCCTCCCGGGAGCGTTTTAGGTCGGTTACATCATGAAACATCAGCATAACCCCGTTGCTGTTATGTTTGTCGTCTTTCATTGGAACCAGCAGGCCTGAAAAATCTTCGATTTCCCCATCTTTTTTGTCAAAACAAAACGTGGCGTCAAAAGCCTGGGGCGCATTCATCTGGGTCACATGGTTGATTTGCTCAAGCAATTCTCTAAACGTTTCAGTATCCAGAAGGCTGGGAAGCACTTCTGTCAGGGCGCGGCCCAGGATGTCCGATACGCTGTCGAAACCCGCCTTCTGCACAAAATACTTGGTGCAGAACTCAATCCGCCATGCTTCGCTGATAAACAAAATGATGCTGGGAGAGTTGGCAAGCAAAAGCGCCAGATACCGCTCGCGCTCGCGCTGGATAAAGGTGCTGGCCTTTTGTTGGTTCAGCACCGTGGTATATGCGATCTTTTCTTGAGCAATAGCGTTTTGTAAGTGTGTATTGGTGCGGCGAAGCTTACGGTTCTCTCGCTCAAGTTCTGTCAATCGCAGCGATATATCCAATTCTCCCAATTAGCCACCTCCTCCCTACAGGACGCAGGCGCAGAATGTGTAATTATGAAAACGATTGTATAATTTTCCGTCCGGCCCCTGCATGGGGCAGATTTCGCCCCCCGAATAGCCCATCATAAAGGGGCTGCCGCTGCCTGTCAGTGTTTCTTTGATCAGCCGCAACTCACTCTCCTGATCGGGGGAGAGCATGATGTAGCGTGTAACACAGGGCAAAAGCAGCGTAACCTGCCGGTCTTGTATCTGCATTATTTGCTGGAGCCCCGCTTGGGCGGACTCAAAGATGCCCGGCGCGTCGATGCTGCCTACAGCAAAAGAAGTCCCCACCGGCATCTCTCCCCCGGTTAGTACAGAACCGTCTTCAAACAGCGTGTAGAAACCCAATGCAACGGGCTCCTTTGCATCGCCGTAATACACCATCAGGGGCGTAGTGGTAATGTTTTCTTTTGTGATCACAAGGCCGATGTTGCGCAGATATTCCAGCACGGGCATGTCGTTGATTTCCCGCAGGATGGCGCCTTCGCTTTTGGTGATGATCGCCCGGTTGTCGGCGATATTACGCTCGGGGATGGAAGAAACGATAAACTTGGGCGCAACCGGCCCGTTGACAAACATCATGGCTAGACCTGCGCGCAGCGCCCGCCCATTGCAAATGGTTTGCACGGTTTCGTAGTTAAAGTCGATATTGTTGGTGATGGAGCCCCATATGGGAATGCCGTGGCAGGCTTTGTCCATAGCGGCAACAACCTCATAACCGGCCACGTCCCGGATGTAGGGCATAAACGAAAAGATCATATCCGGATCATCGCTTGTTTTCCCGCGGACGCTTTTGTACAAACGGTCAATCTCCGCCACGTAATTGTCGTGGTTGATGCTGTCGGTCATCCCCACTTCAAAAGAGACCTCATCGCTTGTGAGCACGGTAAGGGTAAGGTCAAAAAGGCCGTAGCCCCGCTCGTCTTGGGATGCCATAGACGTCATGCCGATAACGTTAAACGGCAGTTGCTCGCAAAGGGCGGCCACCATGCCGCTATCGATAAAGTCTATGTGGCAAAAAATCAAACCCCCCGAGTTCTTTTTGAGGGAGCCAAAATCGATCTGGCTTTTTATTTCGTTGATCGCCTCGTTGATTTCGTCGATTTCCGAAGTGCGCGCCGTATACATTTGAATCATACTCAAAACCATTCCTTTCCATGAATTGCACTTACAATATACCACAGAATACCAAAGCATTCAACGGCAATCGACACAAGCATTCGATTTTCCCTGCTCTTGTGCGGCATATGTATCTTGGTTATAATAGAGTCGTGAAAGAGGGTGATATGGTGAATGAAACCAAAACAATATACCAACGGCTGGACATAAACAAAGCCGCGATCGACCGCCTGCGGCCCTTTGAAGGCGACACGCTCTGCCAACTCCGGGCCTATTATCGTATTGGGCTTACGTGGGCGTCCAATGCATTAGAAGGCAATTCCCTCACCGAGATGGAGACAAAGGTATTGCTGGAGGATGGGTTAACCGTTGGCGGAAAACCGCTTCGTGATATCCTTGAGGCGATAGGGCATTCCCATGCCTATGATTATATGTTTGAGCTGCTTGATAAACGGCGCATCACTGTGAAGGATATGCAAACCTTGCACCGCCTGTTTTACAAGTTGATCGATGAACCCCACGCGGGTTTGTGGCGCGATGTAAACATCATCGTAACAGGCTCGGATTACGCATTCCCCGCACCCGCCGAACTAGATGGGCTGATGGCCGATTTTGGACGGTGGATGGAGGCCGAACGGGAAACAATGCATCCTGCCCGTTATGCCGCTATGCTTCACTTAAAATTTGTTACCATTCATCCGTTTATAGATGGCAATGGGCGTGTTGCGCGGCTCCTGATGAATGCGTCTTTTATTCAAGATGGCTACATGCTGGCCGTGGTGCCTCCTATCCTGCGTGTGGATTACCTGGCAGCCATACGCCGATACCAGCAGGGCGGGGATGCTGAGCCGTTTTGTGAGTTTATTGCGGAACGTGTGTTGGAATCCGAGAAGGAGATTATGCGGTTGTTGAAGATAGGGTGAGGGCAGCGGGCGGCTGCAAAAAAGACATTGAATTTCGCAGCACAACTCGCTACAATAAAATACGACGAAGAAAGGAGCTTAAGCGTATGCCGAATATCAAGCCTATTTCTGACTTGCGAAACTACAGCGATGTGCTCAAGGATGTAGATGAAGGTTCGCCGGTATTTTTAACCAAGAATGGCCGTGGACGTTATGCCATCGTCGATATCCGGGATTACGAAAAAGATCAGGCCATGAAAACGCTGATGACAGAGCTGGAAAAAGGCCGGCAGGCTGGTGAAACACACGGCTGGCTGTCAGCCCAGGATGTGCGTGCCATTTGACCCGCAGGCGAAAACGTGATTGCCACATATCCCCATTCATAATGAACCGCCCCAAGCGGTTTTTTTGAATAGAAAAATTGCATCGGACGGCCAAAAAATCCTTGTGTTTGATTGCGAGTGTTGTCATAATAGAGTAAGAATAACAACCCGAAAGGAAGTGCTCTAAATGGCGGGTATCTTGGACTCCAATGTGTTGACCCAGGTAGGTTTTATCGTGAGGGACATCGAAAAATCCAAGCAAAAGTTTGCGGAGTTTTTTGGCGTGCCCGTACCCCAGCATTTTGATGGCGGCAAGTTTGAGGTAACCGGCACCCAGTACATGGGCAAGCCCGCCCCCGACGCCAATTGTGTAATGGCCTTTTTTGACGCGGGCCCCAACGTGCAGATCGAGCTGATCCAGCCCAACGGCGTTAAAAGCGTGTGGCAGGACTTTCTGGATGAGAACGGCGAGGGCATCCACCACATCGCCTTTAACATCAAGGGCATGGATCAAAAGATCGTGGCTTGTGAGGCCTTTGGCATGCAGCTGGTGCAGCGGGGCAAGTACGGAGACGGCGGCGGGGAATACGCCTATCTGGCGGCCTACGACGATATGAAGTGCCTGGTGGAACTCCTGGAGAACTACTGATGCGTGTGATTGTGATCGGCGCAACCCAGGGCCTAGGCTTCGAATTGGCGCGGGTTTTCTTGGCAAACGGGCATACCGTAGCCGCAGGCATTTTAGAGCGGGAAACGCCCCCGGCCCTTGCCGCCCTGCAAAAGGAGCATGGGGAGCGGCTGCTTGTATTTCCGGCGGATGTTCGCAATGAGAAAGAAATCGCTGCGGGGGCGAAGGTTTGCGAAGCCTTTTTGGGCAAGGCCGACGCATTGATCAACGTGGCCGGTGTGCTGCTGCCGGTTGACCGGGTGTGCCCGCTCCACGAGTGCGACATTGCCGAGTTGCGCGCTACGTTTGAGGTCAATACCATCGGCGCGATCATCGTGGTGAAGTATTTTTATCCCGTGATGGCGCGGGGCGGCGCTTTGATCACCGTAACGTCCGAGGGTGTGGGCGTAAAGCACGCGGGGGACTGGGTGCCCTGCTACGCCCTTTCGAAAACCGCCGCTACGAAAATCGCTGGCATCATGAACGTCACCGTCTCTGATGTGGGCTTTTATGCTGTGCATCCCGGGCGCATGAACACCGAAATGGGGCGAACCACCGCCCAAATCGAACCCCAGGAATCTGCCCTGGGCTTGTATCGTTTGCTGACCGAAAAGTCTCTTTCACGAACCGAATGGTACATCAACTACAAGGGGGAGCCCATGGAGGCGTAACCCGCAGGAGGCGCAAATGGGATTTCGCAAGGACTTTGTGTGGGGCGGGGTTACCGCCTCCTATCAAATTGAGGGCGCGGCCTACGAAGACGGCAAGGGCCTGTCCGTATGGGACATGTTCTGCAAGGAGCCGGGCCGCATCGCCGACGGCACCAATGGCGACGTGGCCTGCGATCATTATCACCTGTACCAAAAAGATGTGGACATCATGGGCGAGATCGGCTACCAGGCCTATCGGTTTTCGGCAACCTGGCCCCGCATTTTGCCAGAGGGTACCGGCCCGGTGAACGAAAAAGGCTTGGATTTTTACGATCGGCTGGTGGACAGCCTGCTGGCCGCCGATATCCAACCTTGGCTTACGCTCTTTCACTGGGATTATCCCTACGCCCTGTTTCGCAGGGGCGGCTGGACGAACCCAAGCAGCCCCCAGTGGTTTGCCGATTATGCCCAGATCCTGGCCAAACGGCTGGGAGACCGGGTAAAACGCTTTCTTACCATCAACGAACCCCAGTGCTTCATAGGCATCGCCTACGACGATACGGTGCACGCGCCGGGCATCCATTTCCCTATTTGGGATACCTTGCTGATGGCTCACCACGTGCTGCTGGGCCATGGGCTGGCGGTGCAGGCCATTCGCGCTGCCGCACCCGATGCTTTGGTGGGCATTTCCCCCACTTGCAGCGCCCATTATCCTGATACCGAGACAGCAGAAGATATCGAGGCCGCGCGCCAGGCCTTCTTTGATGTGGACAAGGGAGCCCCCTTCTGGAGCGCTTCTTTGTGGAGCGATCCCATCTTTAAGGGCGATTATCCCAAGAAACTCTATGAGCTGTTCCCCGAGCACATGCCGAATATAGGCCCCGATGATATGCGGATCATCGGCCAGCCTTTGGATATCCTGGGGCAGAACATCTACAACGGCAAGGCTGTGCGGGCCGACAGCAAGGGCGGGTACGTTTTTGTGGAGCGGGAGAAAGGGTATCCCTTCACTGCCGCTAAGTGGCCGGTGACGCCTAAGGCCCTGTATTGGGGGCCTCGTTTTCTGGCCGAGGCTTATCAAATACCTATTGCGATTACGGAAAACGGGCTGTCCTGCCCCGATGTGGTGTCGTTGGACGGCAAGGTGCACGACCCGATCCGCATCGACTTTTTGCACCGTTATTTGCTGGAACTTCGCCGGGCCGCGGAAGACGGCGTGGATTTGCGCGGCTACTTTCACTGGTGCGTTACCGACAATTTTGAGTGGGCCAAGGGGTTCACCGAGCGTTTTGGTATGGTGTACTGCGATTTTGAGACCCAGGAGCGCATTTTGAAGGATTCCGCCTATTGGTACAGGGAGGTCATCCAAACCAACGGCGAGAATTTGTGAGCAAGGGGGCGTAGCGTTTGAGCAAACTCGCGTTAATCACCGGGGCGGGTCAGGGTTTGGGCTTTGCCCTGACAGAAAAGCATCTGGCCCTGGGACACGAGGTGTACGCCCTGGCCCATCGGCCCACCGAGCAGCTAACAGGCCTAAAACAAAACAACAAGCTGCACATCGCCTGCTGCGACATCGCCGATACTGCCAGCGTCAACGCGGCCATGGTCGGGCCTCTCGGGCGCGGGCAGCAGCTGGACTTTCTATACAACGTGGCGGGCCTCTACGGGGCAAAAGACCGGGTATCCCTGGCCGAGACCGATCTGGACGCGGGTCTGCCCATGTACGATGTAAACGGCGTGGGCCTATTGCGGATCACCAAGGCCGCCCTGCCCCTGATGGGCAAGGGATCGCTGGTGGTCAACATTACTTCGGAATCGGGTAGCATCACCAATTGTTATCGCTCCTATGAGTACATGTACTGCCTTTCGAAGGCGGCGGCCAACATGGCGACCAGACTGCTTTCGAATGAGCTGCATCCCTTGGGGGCGCGGGTGATTGCCATCCATCCGGGTTGGCTGCGCACCCAAATCGGAGGCGAGCGGGCCAAGGATTCGCCCCATGCCATCGAGGCGGCCCACAGTGCGGAGAACATCGTAGGCATCGCTACCCACATCGACGAGATTCCGCCTGCTTGGCAGTTTATGTGGCATGATGGGGCGTTGATCCCGTGGTGACATCACAAGAGGAGGTGACACAATGAAAGCAAGACTAGCCCCGGTATACTTCAAAGACGCCAACGAACGCGAACGTAAAGAATTTGCCCAACAATTGGAACGCCTGCGTTTGCTGTACGGCGACGTGGCTGAATTTTTGCCCGAAGTATGTGTCGGGGAGCCGCTGCCTCCCGCCGACGCAGTGCTTTTTCCCCAATTGATCGGCGCGGCCTTCCGGGAGTGGGAGAATTTGCGGCAATACGCTCTGCCCTTTGTAGTGCTCACCTCGCCTTACGGCACGGTGGAGATGTGGGATTGGGAGATCGTAACCTTCCTGCGCGGGGAAGGGCTCAATGTGTTTTCGCCCTACACGGTGGAGTTGGCCAAGGTGATCCTGCGCGCCCTGGCAGTCAAAAGCGATCTGGGCCGGGGCGCAAAGTTCCTGATGTTCCAGGATTCGCCGGGGGAGGGCATGCAGGCCAATATCTTTAAGCGCTTTTATTGGTGGGAGCAGGAATGCACCGACCGCATGGAGCAAACCTTTGGCATCCGGCTGATCTATCGCAGTTGGAAGGAAGTGAACCAGCAGGCGGAGCAAATCACCGACCAGGCGGCGAGGCAGGCTTGCGCTGATTGGCAGGTGGACCGGCAGGATGTGACCGAGCCGGTGTACCTGCGCACGGTGAAGTTATACATGGCCATCAAGGCCGTGATCCAGGAGTTGGGCGGCGTGGCCGGGGTGGGCGCAAATTGCCTCAACGAGTCTTTTCATAGCGGCACCACGCCCTGCCTGGCCTGGAATATGCTTTTTGAGCGGGATGGCGTGATCTGGGCCTGCGAAGGCGACACCCTTACCCTGCTGAGCACCTATATTCTGTATCACGCGTTGCACGCCCCGGTGATGATGACCAATATCTATCCCTTCCTGGTGGGCATGGCGGCCCTGGCTCACGAGAAGATCGACAAATTCCCGGACATCGCCGATCCGGCCAACCACGCTCTGGGCGTGCACTGCGGATACTTTGGTTTTGCGCCACGCTGCTTCTGCTCCCGTTGGGTGCTGCGGCCCAAGGTGCTGGAGATCGTGGACGAAAATGCCGTGATGGTGGACTGCGAGATGGCCAAGGGGCCCATCACCCTGGCCAAGATCTATCCGGACTTTTGCAGACTGAGCATCATCGAGGCGGAGATTGAGGATTACGTGCAGTATCCGGGATCGGATTGCAGAAACGGCGCGCTGATTCGTTATCAAGACGGCGAGAGGGTGATGGAGGAGCTTTCATCCCATCACGCGCTGATCCTCCAGGGCAAACAAAAGGCCGAGCTATTGCAGCTGGCTAAGGTATTTGGTTGGGATGCCATGGTTTTGTAGGGGACGCCGCCCTCGACGTCCCGCCGCTTGTCATTTTGCCGGTTTTTCTTGCCCCTTTGCTTTTCTGGCTGTATACTATTCATACAGGGAGGGGAACGCATGAAATTCCAGCGCACGCCGCAGAACACCACCAAGGCGATCTACGCGTTTTTGGTGCTGGCCGCCGTGATCGTATTCGCCACCGTATGGGCCAACATCGGCGATACGCTGGCTTGGTTCGGGCGGTTGATCGGGTATGTGACGCCGGTGGTATACGGGCTGGTGCTGGCGTTTTTGATCAGCCCGCTGCTGCGTGTGTTTGAGCGCAAGCTGCTGCCCATGATCTTTGGCCGCAAGCTAAAGCCGGGGCTGCGGCGGGGTTTGGCGCTGTTGCTCACCTACCTGGTGGTGTTGATTGTGTTGACGGCGGCGCTGGTGCTGATCCTGCCGCAGATCATCGCCAGCTTGCAGGAGCTGATCCGCCAGATCACCCTGCTCTTGCGCGACGCGCCCCAGTGGTATGCCAGCATCTATGAATGGATCGATGAAGTGCAGCACGACGAAAGCGCCAACGAGATACTGCGCGACTTGGCGGGGCAGCTGTTTATTAGTATGCAAGGAGCCTTGGCCAATGTGGGCGACTGGCTGGGCACGTTGGTGGCCGAGGTCTTGGCCGGGCTTACCGGTTTTGCTTCCGGCCTTACCAGTGGGTTGTTGGGCCTGATCCTATCGGTGTATGTGCTGGGCAGCCACGAAAAGCTCATTGCCCAGGCACGGAAGGTACTCAAGGCCATACTGCCCGCCAAAGTCAACCGGGAAGTTGTCTTGATCGGCCAGGACGCGTACCGTATATTCAGCGGGTATCTGGCGGGAACGGCGCTGGACGGTTGCATCTTGGGTGCGCTTTGTTATATCGCCATGCGTATATTCGGCTGGGAGTACCCGGTGCTTACCGCCGTGCTGATGGGTCTGTCCAATATGATTCCGTTTTTTGGCCCGTTTATCGGCATAGGGATAGGGGCGCTGCTCCAGCTTGCGGTTAATCCGTTGCATGCCCTTGGTTTTTTGATCTATGCGGTGGCTATGCAACAAGTGGACGCCAACATCATCACCCCGCGCATCGTAGGTTCCAGCGTCGGTTTGCCGCCGCTATGGGTCGTATTTGCTATTTTGTTGTTTGGCGGGCTGATGGGCATTGCGGGCATGCTGATCGGTGTGCCGCTGTTTGCGTTGCTGTTTAGTACGTCGCGCAGGGTGGTGGATGATTTGCTTCGGCGCAAGGAGGCGGCGAGGCGTGAGGAGGAATCCCTCCACCGCTGAGGTGGTCCCCCTCCCTTTGGCAAGGGAGGTAGGGGCTAAGAACGATAACTTCGCTAGAATCTCTACCCCCCTTGTCAAAGGGGGGAGGGCCACCGCAGTGGCGGGGGGATTCTCAAGTGGCGATATTAAAGCGGCACACAAGAAAGCATTAAGCTAAGACGTGCCCCTTGACAACCCGTCCCCTTCGTGCTATTTTGAAACAAAATAAAAGAAAGGTGGCGTATTTGTGTCGGTTCGGTGTGTGGAGGTTTGCGCGAAGTAAATAGCTTCGCGGAGGCAGAGACTTGCGGGCGCGCACGCCTGTTTGTTTGCCTTCCGCACAGATTGCGCCACACAAGCTGCTGACCACGGAAGCATGTTGCAATAAAGTTGCGGCGTGTCTGTCCGTGGTTTTTGTATGCCAATTCATTATCAAATGGAGGAAAATCAGTCATGTACGTTATCCATACCAAGGGGCTCACCAAATCCTATCGCCGGTTTGAGAAGGAGGAAGGGCTCCGGGGCAGCATCCGCAGTTTGTTCCACCGGCAATTCGTAGTCAAAACCGCGGTGCGGGACTTTGATTTGCAAGTAAAAGAAGGCGAGTTTGTGGGCCTGATCGGCCCCAACGGAGCCGGCAAAACCACCCTGGTCAAGATGCTTACGGGCATCATCGCCCCCACATCCGGCGAGATCGCCGTGTTGGGGTATTATCCAAATAAGCTGGAAAACGCGTTCAAAAAACAGTACGCGGTGGTGATGGGGCAAAAGAGCCAGCTGATATTCGACCTAACCGCCGCCGATACATTCCTGCTGTTTAAAGAGATGTACGAGATACCCAAGGAGGTATACCGCCGTAACCTGGAGCTGTTTATCGACTTGTTTGGCGCGCGGGAGTACCTCAACATGCAGGTGCGCACCCTTTCGTTGGGTGAGCGCATGAAGATGGAGCTGGTTACGGCGCTGCTGCACAACCCCAAAGTGCTGTTTTTAGATGAGCCAACGATTGGGCTGGACGCCCCCGCCCAAAGGCAGATACGGGCGTTTTTGAAAGAAGTGAACCAGCGCAACGGCACCACAATTTTGCTTACTTCCCACTACATGGAGGATGTGCGCAGCCTTTGCCCCCGCAGCGTGGTGGTGGGCCAGGGGCAAAAGGTGTACGATGGCAGTACCGAAGCGTTATTTAACGCCTACCAAACCCATAAAAAGATCACTGTTTTGTTTGCGGGGGAAAGCCATTTTGCCGTGCCGGTTGGTTGCACAATGATCGAGCAGAGCCCCCACAAGGCGGTGTTTACCGTGCCCAAAGAGCAAGGTGGGGCCGTGCTGGAGCGGATCATGGGGGAGTATCCCCTCAACGATATCTCGATAGAAGAAGAGGACATGGGTGTGATCGTAGAAAAAATCTATCAGGGAGAGACTGGAGCATGAGAAAATATTTAGAAGTATTTCGCCTCAGCTTTAAGATGCAAATCGTATGGCGCTTTGATGTGGCCATGACCATGGTGGCCACCGTGGCCCGCATCGTGGCGGCGTGGGTGTTGTGGCAGGCCATTTTTGCGGGCAAAGAATTGGTAGGAGGCTTTACTGTGGGGGCGATGCTCTCTTATTACGTGGTATGTTCCATCGTTAGCTCTATCGACTTTTCGCATAAAATCAGTGGTGAGGTGTGTTGGCTCATCCGAGATGGCCGGTTTTCCGGGCACATGGTGGCGCCCATGAACCCCTTGGGCTTTTTTGGCTCGATGCAGGCAGGGGAGTCGGCGTTTCACCTGGGCTTTAGCCTCATTGCGGCGGCCATATGCGCCGTTGCTTTTGGCATGCGGGTGGCCCTTTCGGCAGATATCCTGCAGATCCTGCTGGCGGCAGCCATGATTCCCCTGGGCCTTGCCTTTATGGCCGGGTATCATTTTTGGATCGGCACGCTTACGTTTAAGTTCTTGGATATCGACTTTTTCCTGCACGTGCAGGGAAATGTGATCGCCTTTGCCACCGGGGCCTTGATCCCGCTGGCTTTGTTGCCCCAAGGGCTGCTGCAAGTGCTGCGATTGCTCCCCTTTACCCATGTGGTCTACACGCCGGCCATGCTGCTCACCGGGCAAATGGCCACTGGGGAGGGGTTGTTTGGGCTTGGGGTGCTGGCGATGTGGACGGCGGCCATGCTGGCGATTGCCCAGCGCACCTACGGCCGCCTGCGAGTAAAGTATGATGGGGTAGGGATATGAGTAAAAATATGTATAGAAATGTACGGTTTATCTTGCTGCTGATCAAGCTGAAGCTGTCGAGGATGATGGTGTTTCGGTTTAGCTTTTTCGGCGCGTTTTTTGCGGACGGCACGCTGTTTTTGGTGCAGTTGCTCACCTTTTCCACCATATACGGCCATGTGGATAGCATAGGCGGCTGGGACAGGGGCCAGATGATCCTATTCGTGGGTACGTTTTCGCTGATCAACGCCCTGAACATGCTGATTTACTTTTTTGGCGTGATCGGTATCCCCGATAAAATCAAGCGGGGCGATTTGGATCAGTACCTTACCAAACCCATCAACCCATTGCTGCGCCTCACCTTTGAGAGCGTAAACCCCGGCTCGTTTCTGCTGGTGGTGATGAGTGTGCTGATCATAGGCTACGGCGTGTCGGTTTCGGGGATTGAGGTGTCGGCCGGCCTTGCCTTGGCTTATACCGGGCTGGTTTTGCTGATGACCCTGCTTTGGTACGACATGGAAGTGATCCTGCGCACCATTCCGTTCCTGGTGATTTCCGCCAACGGCATTGAGCAGCTGGAGGGGCATTTGATTGACCTGAACTTTAAGGTGCCCGGTGTGTTGTACAATGGGGTGTTGAAGGTGCTGTTTTATTTCATCATGCCCTATGGTGTGATGTCCACGGTGCCGACGCAGTTGCTGTCCGGCGTGGTTACGGCGCCGGGGCTGGTGCAGGCGCTGTGTGTGGTGGTGGTGTTTACGGTGTTTACGTTGTGGTTTTGGCGGTTTGGGTTAAGGCGGTATAAGAGTGCGAGTAGTTGAGGTTTATTATCCTGCACACTTTGCAGCTGGAAAAAGCCGCCCCGGGGTGGCGGCTAATCCTTTGATCTCATTCAGCAGGCTTTATGTTTGGGGAGATGCGTAAAGCGTCTTTCCTACTAACGCATTAATACTATTGTCTCCCAGATGTATGCAGATATCCACCTCGTCCATCGGCTTTGCGCTGTTCTTTCGTATTAGAGGAATGGATGTTATCTCATACCTCACGTTCCCATCAGTAACAAAGTCGCCGATTCGGGCGCTTCCTTTCGAATCGACGCCTACTACATGGTAGTAATCAAATCCTGGTACCTTAAACGCTTCTTTTACTGTAGTTTGAAACAAAATCATTCCCTCCTATCCCAAAACATCATATGCCTCAGTTTTTCTAATTGCGCTTTTGTTTGCTCATTTTCGTGCTCAGGTATTCCGTAGGCCACCTGATTTTTGATGAGTTTTTCCTTGGCTTCGATTTCGAGCATTGCTGCATTTCCTGTAGAAACCCTGCCGCTCCTAAATTGGGCCGTGTGTATAAGCTCCTCAAAAACTTCTGACGCTGTCGGAGGCCTTGCGTGCCGGAAAATGACCAGTTTTTCGTTCAGCGTTAAGGCGTCGGCTTCACGCATATCAAGATACTCGTCAAGCTCGGGAGAAGAAAGCATTTCTCCGCCACTCTTTTCAAAAGCCTCTTTGATCCTGCGGAGCTTTGCACTGGCTATGGGAACATGCACATTACCAAATCCAAGCTTTTTCAGACCAGCATCACCCGTGTTTATTATACCTCCATTTTGTGCGGCTTGCAACACCGTTAAAACCCACCCTCCCTGGACATACTGTTTTTACATACCGCAAGGGAGGGAATGGGATGGATCGTCTGTCGCTGCTGCTGGCAATCATCGGCGCGGTCAATTGGGGGCTTATCGGCTTGTTTCAGTTTGATTTGGTGGCCTTTTTATTTGGTGGCCAGGGCGCGGTGGTGAGCCGCATCGTATATGGGTTGATCGGCGCGGCTGGGCTATGGTGCATTACGTTGCTGTTCCGGGATCGGGAAATCATAAAAGAGTGAACGATGACGGTGAACAATGAACAGTGAACAGTGAACAATGGGCTGCGGTGAGGTGATTAGCTTTGCCGTGGCCTATTGTTCACTGTTCACTGTTCGTTCTTCATTGTTCATTGTGCAAGGAAGCGCCTGGCTTGTTCGTTATATTTCGTATGAAATCAAATTTCGACGCTACACCTTGCGGCGGATATGTAGTATAATACCGAGGGGCACACTTCTAGCGGACTTCCAATGGAGAGGGCGGTGAGCGCGCTTGTCGCAACTGTGGCAACAGATCAGCAACATGGCTTGGAACATCATCCATCGGCCCACCTTGTCCGATGTGCTGGATGTGTTGCTGGTGAGCTTTTTGATCTATCAGTTGCTCAAGTTTACCCGCGGAACCCGCGTGAGCCAGGTGCTCAAGGGATTGGGCATCCTCCTGCTGTCCACTTGGATCACCGAGGTTTTTCGGCTGCGCACCATCAATTGGATATTGCGCTGGCTGGTGAATGCCGGGGCCGTGCTGGTGGTGGTGCTGTTCCAGCCTGAGCTGCGCCGTATATTAGAAGAGATTGGCCGCACCCCCCTGCTCAAAAAGATGCGGGCAGCCGAAGAGGATGCGGGCGATAAGATCATAGCCGCCGAACTGACCCAGGCGCTGCTTAACATGGCAAAGCGCAAGGTAGGCGCGCTGGTGGTGATCGAGCAAGGCTCCCCTCTAAAAGAAATCTGGGATACCGGCACACGGGTCGATGGCCGGGTGAGCCAGCCATTGATCGAGAATATATTTGAGCCCAATACGCCGCTCCACGACGGCGCGGTGATCGTGCGTGGCGACCGGGTGGAGGCCGCGGGCTGCGTGCTGCCCCTTTCCGAGGGTGCGGGCATCAGCCGGGAGCTGGGCATGCGCCATCGTGCGGCCCTTGGCGTTTCCGAGGCCAGCGACGCCGTCGCGTTGATTGTTTCGGAAGAGACGGGCATCATTTCCATGGCCCGGGGCGGAAAACTCACCCGGCACATGGATGAGCGTACCCTTACTGCGCTGCTGCAATCCCTATACAATAAGCCGGTGAAGACCGGCTTGCTGGCCACGATTATGACGTTAAGGAGGCGCGCCGGTCATGAGCCAACTCGAGAATAAACCCGAAAGCCCCCGGCGCGTTGGTTCCGGCAGGGCCCATACACTGGCCCGGATTGGGCGGATGCTCACCGGGAACGTGTTGCGCAAAGTGTTTGCCCTTCTGTTGGCTGTGCTGCTGTGGAGCGTGCTGATCGCCTCAGACGACAGCTTGCCGAGGGAGAAGGTATTTGCCAACGTGGAAGTGACCGTGGCTGGGGAAGACGAGCTCCGGGCCCGGGGTTTTATCGTAATCGACGATTTGGATGAGCTGATCCCCGACGTACGCATCCGCGCCGATGTGGCCCAGGGCGCTTTTGACCGTGTTGTGGCCGGCAGCTTTAGCCCACGCATCAATTTATCCAGGGTGCAGCAGGCGGGCGAGCAGGAAGTGCAGATCACCGTACCCCTGGTATCCTCCGCCCAGGTGTTGGAGGTGGAACCGGCCCGTGTGACCCTAAATGTAGAAGAATACGTCACCGTGGGCCGGATCCCCGTGGTGGTGGAGCTTGCCGGAAGGGCCAGGCCCGATCTGTGGGTGGATACGCCACGTTCCGATCCGGCCACGGTTTCGGTGGGCGGGCCCAAGCCCCTGGTGGATCAGGTGGTGCGGGTGGTGGCGGAGCTGGATCAGGGCATGCTAAACGGCGACGACCGCGCTTCCCTGCGTACCGCGGTCCGCATTGTGCCCCAGGATGCTGCGGGCAACGCCTTGGCTTCCCCCCTATTGCATGTGAGCAGCAACGAAGGCGTAAGGCTGGAGCGGGTGAACGTGGATGTGGGCTGGTATTCCCAGCGGGAGATTCCCGTGGATTTGTCCAGCGCCGTGCTGGGCGAACCTGCGGAGGGATATGAGTTGCTTTCGATAACGGCCCAGCCCATGGGCGTGGCGGTGGCCGCTCCCCAGGGTGCGCTGGAGGAGCTGAGCCGCGCGTTTGTGGAGCCCATCGACATTACCGATGCCAAGGGCACGGTCAGCGCCCCGGCCAGGGTGAGGCGTATGGCCGATGCCCGCTATGTGAGCATGGAAGAGATTGTGATCACCGCGGTGATCGCCGAGCAGCGGATCGAGCGCAGGTTCCGCAATCTGCCCATCGAGGTACGCGGCCTGCCCGAAGATTGCACCGCCAGGCTTAGGGTCAACAGAGGTGGTATCGCCATCACCGGCGGATACCATTGGATGAAACAACTCAGGGATGGCGACGTGACCCTGTACGTGGATTTGGCGAGCTTGCCCCCCGGCGAGCACCAGGCGCCCATACAAGCCGAAGCCCGTGGAGCCGACGACTATGCCTACACCTCCGACATGGAGACGGTAACCGTTGTCATTACGCAAAGAGGGAGCTAGCAGTACGGCAGAAGGGGAGGTGAGCGTCTGGGCGGTTTTGCCAATACCATGATGAATATGTTGCTCGGCTGGATGCGGGCGTTGACCGACGCCATATGGCGGCTCGTGGAATCACCGGGCCCTAATAGCATCTTTGCCGGGTTCGGCACAGGTTGGTTGCTGATTGCCCTGGTGCTGATCGTTGCCGGGATTGTGATCGACTGGGTCGTGTGGATGATCCGCTGGCAGCCCTATCATGTGTGGGCTACCCGCTTGCGCGCCATCCGCCGTCTGTTTGGGCAACCTGTGGAGGTTGTGGAGCCGGTGGGTTATGAGTATCACATGGCGCATCACACGACCCAGTACATGCCAGTTGATCAAGCCGATGAGATTGATGAAGAAGCAGATGGGGCCTGGGATGAGCAAGAGGCTTATGACGACCAGCCCTATGACCAACCCTATGATGATGAAGCATACGAAGAGGCATACGAAGAGGCATACGATTACGATTCCGAAGACCCCGATGCCGATCCCCACGCCGCGTATCGCAGGCCCGCATTGCAGTTCCCGCCCCCGCCCGCCATACCCGACAGCCAGTTTCGCGACTATCCGGGCAAACGTTACGATCCGGCCAGGATGCCCCAGGCCTTGCCACGGGATACGGTGCTGGAGCCTTTGGATCCGCTGGCCGCTTACGATGCGTATCCCGAGGTTGTGCCCAAAAGGCGCAACCGGCGGCGTACCGCCAATCCCAGCCCAGTAGAAGAAACACCTGAACCAGCCCCTGCCGATGATTTAGCTGAATTGCAAGAGCAAGGGTTTATGGCCAGCCGCCGCAGGCGCAGGGCCGTATGGACGTCGGAGGAATTGCTTGAGCAAGAGCCCATACAAGAGCCTGTACAAGAACCCTTTAGAGAGAAACGGCGCCGCGCATCCAACAACGTGTACCCGTTGTTTGACGAGCCCGAAGAAGTGGAGCCAGAATACGAGGCCGAATACGAGCCTGAATACGAGCTTGAATATGAATACGAGCAAGAAGAAACCTTTGATGCCGACGACCTGCCCGACGCCCCCCAGTGGCCCAAGTGGGGCGGCCACAACCGCCCGCAAAAAACCTCTTTTTTGGCCAAGGTGCGCAAGCAGGGCGAGGAAAAAGACCCCTATCGCATCAAAAAGCGTGGCATGATCGCACAAATGCTGGATCCCCAGGTGGATTCCATCAAGGGCTTGCCGCCTAGGGTGGACATACACAGCGCTTTTCAAAAGCCCACGTATCCCGAACCCTACGGGCGGGAACCGGTGAACGAAGGCAGCCCCTGGGATGAGGATATGTGATGTTAACAAACGTACGGTTTGCCGATGGGGCAACCTGGTGGCCGGCCACCTTAACCACCTATGTGGTTGTGGTGATGGTTGTGGCATTTTTGGGCATCGCCATGCGGTGCCTGCGTATGGCTAAGGAGCCGACATCCGCAGGTTTAGAGGAGCGGCCCAATCGCCGCGCCTTCCTTTGGGTGGCCCTGGCGGTGGTGGGCTCAAGGTTGCTTTTGTACCTGTGGGCCTGGTTGAGCGCTTCCCTGAGCCAGGGAAGTTGGGTTTGGCCGTGGCACTCCTTTGGTTCTTTATGGGTTCACTGGGATGCGCCCCACTATCTAAAGTTGGCCGAGCAATGGTATACCGCCCCCGGTGTGGCCGGTGAAAATGATCACCTGATGCTGGTGTTTTTCCCTTTGTTTCCATTGTTGCTCCGGGGATTGCGCCTGTTGTTTGGCGGAAATACACTGGCGGCGGCAATAGCGCTGAATTTATTGTGTAACGTGGGCGCGGGATGTCTGCTCTTTCGTATCACGGCGCGGCATTACGGTAATCGAAAGGCTTGGCTGGCCCTGGCATACCTGCTGGTGAATCCCTTTTCGCTTTTTTTGAACGCGCCCTATCCCGAGGCGCTCTTTTTGTTGCTGACCCTGGCGGCCATCGATGCCGCCAATCAAAAACGATACCTGTGGGCGGGCCTTTTGGGGGCGCTATCGGCTTTTACGCGGATGCTGGGGCTGATTGTGTTGGGGGTGATCCTGCTAGAGGGCGCGCGGCATTGGTTGGCTCGCGAGCAATTTCGGTGGCGTTTGTGTGTGCGGGCGCTGGGTGGGGCGCTGATGGTGGGTCTGGGTTTCGGCGCGTACCTATTGTTAAACTGGAAAATCAGCGGAGCGCCCTTCACCTTTTTGGCATATCAGCGGCAAAACTGGTCGCAGCAGTTCGGGAGTTTTTGGAATTCCGCATACACCACCGGCTTGTACATGGTGCACGACATTCACAAACCCGATAGCTTTTTTGGCACCTGGCTGCCCCAGGCCGTGGCCATGGCCGCAGTGCCCGCCATGCTTGCCCTGCGGCAGAATAAGCTGCCCTTGCCTTGGGCGGCGTATGCTTGGGTTTATCTGTTTGTGGCGCTGGCCCCCACCTGGCTGCTCAGCGGCCCGCGCTATTTGATGGTGCTGGCGGTGCTGCCGGTGCTGCAATGCCTGCTAACCGAGCGCCGGTGGTTCCATGCGGTGTTTTTGCCGTTGCAGGCGGGATTGCTCCTGGTGTACACGTATCTGTACGCGGTGGTTCGAACGGTGCTGTAAACATGCCCAACCTCCTTCGCATACCCTTCTATGTTGGAGGGGATGGGAATGCGGGTTATTCAGGTTGGGCTAGCGCTGGTGGGAGCGGTGATTGGCGCGGGGTTTGCCTCCGGGCGGGAAGTGATGCGTTTTTTTGCGCAATATGGTGTATGGGGTTACGCTGGGGCGGCCCTGGCGGCGGCGGCCATGGGGGTGTTGGCTCTGCGTGTGATGGGCCTAGCCGCCCGTTGTGGCGCACGCTCCTTTGGTGGGTTGAGCCGCCATCTGTTGGGCCGTTTTGGTGGTATGGCCGGGGGATTGCTTTTTGTCGCACTGTTATCAGTAACGGGCGCGGCCATGCTCAGCGGGGCAGGGGAGCTGGCCGCCATTGTGTTGCCCATAGGCCCGGCCTATGCCGTAGGGTATTATGGCATGTTGTTGTGTGCGCTGCTGGTGGCCTGGCGCGGCATGGGTGGCCTTGCGGCCTGCGGCGGTGTGCTGGTTCCCCTATGCTGCTGCCTGTATGTGCCGCTGATTTTGCTGCCTGCAGCGGGGGAGGGTGTGGCCCTGGCCCCCGTTGCCCATTGGCAGGCGATCCCCATGGCGCTGTCGTACGCGGCGCTGAACATCGCGTTGGCGGCAGGGTTGTTATGTGAGTCGGGCCCAGGCCTGTCTGGAAGCGGGCACAGGCGGGCAGCGCTTACGGGTGGGGCAGTATTGGGCGGGCTGCTCCTGCTGGCCATCATAACCCTGGAGCGGGGCCCCGGCGAATTACGCACCGCCCCTCTGCCCATGGTGGCCCTGGCGGCCAAGCTGGGCAAGCCGGGGTTTTACTTAAGCGCCGCCGTGTTGTGCCTGGCCATGTTGAGCACCCTGGCCACGGTGTTGCGTGGCCTTTTTATGCAAATGCCCGAGGGCTGGAGCGGGCCGATACGCTGGATGCTGCCCTGCGCGTGTTGTTTTTTGCTAGGGTTGGTGGGTTTTGATAGCTTGGTGGGCACGGTGTATCCGGCGCTGGGGTGGTGTGCGGCGGCGCTGATTGTGGCGCTATGTGTGCAACCCTTGCGTTTTCAACAAAAATCTGCTATACTTCATAATGAAACGAGAGAGTAGCCCAGGAGGTACACACATGAATGACCGCAAGCGGTTGCCCGTGTCCGATGCGGTGGTGCGCCGGTTGCCGGCCTACTACCGCCACCTGCGCGAGATGGAAGCGGTGGGCGAGCACCGCACATCCTCCCGTGAGCTCAGCGAGCGCATGGGGCTTACCGCATCCCAGATTCGCCAAGACCTCAATTGTTTCGGCGGGTTTGGGCAGCAGGGATACGGGTATCACGTAAACGAGCTCAAAAACCGTATCGGTGAAATACTGGGGCTTACGCAAACGTATCACACGATTATTATCGGTGCGGGCAACATCGGCCGTGCGGTGGCAAATTACCCGTCGTTTCGGCGGGAGGGCTTTGAGATCCGGGCGCTGTTTGACGAATCCCCGGCGCTCATCGGCGTCAACGTGCAGGGGCTGACCGTACAATCCGCGGACAAGCTGGAGGCTTGGATCGCTGACCACCAGGTGGACATCGCCGTGCTGGCGGTGCCGGGTGAAAGCGCCCGGGCTATGTTTGCCAGGCTCATCCGCGGCGGCGTGAATGCCGTGTGGAACTTTACGCCGGTGGATTTGGACGCTTCCCCAGAGGTGGTGGTGCAAAACGTGCACATGTCCGACAGCCTGTATACGCTAACATTTCGTATGAAAGAGAACGAGCTTGGAGGAATGGTGGGTGGATAAAAGACAGACGCGCACGTCCAAGCCAATGGCGAACAGACCGGTTCGCCAGGTTGCCTACGACGACGCGACCCAGGGCGAGCAGATGCCCTTTCAGCAAAGATATGAAAACTATCAGCGCCCGGTACGTGTGGAGATGCCGCGCAGGGAGCCGGACCGCCAGCAGATGTACTACCCCGAGCCTGGCCCCCAAAAAAAGCGCAAGGGCCGGGGAGGGGGGAGCGGCAAACCCTTTCCTGCATGGACGATCCCCGTGATCATGGTTTGTTTGGGCCTGCTTGCCACGGGGGGCTGGTTCATTCAGGAAGAATATACACGCTTCGCCCAAGTTCAGAGCCTGCGAAGCAGGGTGGTGCGCAACGTATTTTATCAAAATACATTTGTGGACGGCGTGGACGTTTCAGGCATGACGATGGAACAGGCGTCCCATGTGCTGGAGGAGCAAACCAACCAGCGCAGCGCCGGGTTCGCCATCACCATCGCCCATGGGGATCAAACTTGGCGTATCGATTCCTCCCAGGTGCTGGTGGGCGCCAAGTACGATGCTGCCCTGCGTTTTGCCTACGCCTATGGGCGCAGCGGCAGCCTGCAGCAGCGCATCGCCAACATGAACGCCGTGGAGACCCACGGCATGTTCCTTACCAGTGAATGGGGCTACGATCGCATCAAGGTGCGGGAGCTTACCGATCAGGTGGCCGATGCCATCACCCAACCGGCGGTGGACGCCCGCCTGACCGCCTTTGACCCCGTGGCCAAAACCTTTGTATCCGAGGCTGAACGGTCGGGCATCGAGGCCGACGGCGACCGGCTCTACGCCGAGGTCATCGCGGCCCTGGACGGGCAGCAGTACGGTGGCACCATCCAAGTGCATACCCAGCAAACCCACCCCAGGCTGCGCCAAGCCGATATCGCCGGTATGTTTGGCCAGATGGCTAGTTTTACCACCAACACCACCAAGGATCAAGACCGCAACACCAACATCGCCCTTTCGGCCCAGGCCATCAACGGCAGGGTGGTGCTGCCGGGGGAGACCCTCTCTTTTAACGACTCCACCGGCCAGCGCACCCCCGCCAAAGGCTATCGGGAAGCCGGTGCCATCGTGGGCGGCCAGTTGGTGGACGCCACCGGCGGCGGGGTTTGCCAAACCTCGTCCACCCTGTTTAACGCGGTGGTGCGTGCGGATTTGGAGATTGTGACCCGCACGAACCACGCTTGGCCTGCGATCTACGTGCCCCGGGGCGAAGACGCCGCCGTGGACTGGCCGCGGCTGGATTTTGTGTTCCGCAACAGCAGTGAATATCCGGTGTTTATTGTAGCTTGGTTTGCGGATCAGAAAGTGACTGTGGAAATATACGGCAAAAAGCTGCCTCCGGGCCAAACCATTAATTTAGAAAGCGTTACCACCAAGGAAACCCGCCCCCCTAGCGACACACTCTATACCCGGATACCGGAGATGGCGTCCGGCACGCAAAAGGTGGCGAGGGAAAGCCGCATTGGCTACCAGGTGGATACATATAAAGTTTATTACATGAACGGCACGGAGACACAGCGTTCCCGGTTGTGGCAAACGACTTATAGGGCCGTACAGAAAGAGATTCATTTTAATTGAGCAGGCATGAAACTTGCGGGAACGGAATCCCTCCACCGCTGCGGCGGTTCCCCTCCCTTTAACAAGGGAGGTTTTGGGAAGTTTTACTGGTGGCCATTCCTTTCCAGCCCCCCTTGTTAAAGGGGGGAGGGCCGCCACGGCGGCGGGGGGATTCTGCACAAAAGTTGCAAACGGAGGGGCGTTTATGCGCAAGGGAGACGCACGCAGAGAGGTTATCGTACAAACCGCGGAGCGCCTGTTTTATGAGCGCGGCTACGAAAGTACCTCGGTGCAGGACATCATCGACGAGCTGGGCTTTTCCAAGGGCGGGTTCTACCACCACTTCGAGAGCAAACTCTCGTTGCTGGAAGCCATCTGCGACGACCGCGCCCGGCAATCCTATGAGCTGGGGGAACGGGCGGTGGCCGAATGCCAGGGCCCGGCCAGCGAGAAGCTGAACGCGCTGTTCCGCAGGGCCACCATCCTGCAAACCGACAGCGGCGACTTTATCAGCCTGCTGCTGCGCGTGGCCTATCGGGAAGATGGCGCTTTGATGCGCGAGAAAATGAAACAGCGGCAGTTGGAGCTCAACGTGCCGCTGATAGACCGGGTGGTGTCGGCTGGCATCGCGTCAGGTGAGTTCTTTTCGCTCTTTCCGGCGCAGATTGGCGAGCTGGTGCTGCGCCTGTGTATGCAGCTCACCGACGAGATCGCCTTTTTATTAACCAAGAGCCGACAAAACGCCGAGGTTCTGGTGCTGATATTCGAAAAGCTTAAGGTATACCGCCACGCTATTGAGAATCTGCTGTATGTGCCCCACGGCAGCATCGTGATCTATCAGCTATCCGAAATGGAGAGAATCTGCCTGGATATGCTCAACCGGAACACGGGTTAGGGCATCAGCATCATCAGCCGTTGATCGGCAATGTGGAGCGTCGCGTCTTCTACTTCGCTCACCTCGCCATCTATCTGCATGCGCATGCCAGGGGAGGAAATACGCACCGAACGGCAGCGTTTGTGCTCCACCCAATCCGTAAGCTTTATGTAGCTGCCGTCAATCAATTTGGGCAGCAGCCGCAATATACGCAGGCGCGACATGGGTTGCACCATGATCACGTCCAACAGGTCGTCGTCCAGCCGCGCCATGGGCGCAACATGCATGCCTCCGCCAAAGTATTGGCCGTTGGCCACCGCTACCAGCAGCAAGGGACCCTGCCGGACTTTACCGTCCAGTTCGATGGTAAAATGGCGGGGCTTGTATGTAAAAAGGGTATAAAACACGCCGTATAGGTAGGGGAGCATGCCTTGGCCCAGGTGCTTCACCCGGTTGCAGGCCACCACCACCTCCACGTCAAACCCCGCGCCACATACGTTCAAAAACACCCGGTCATTGAGTTTGCACATGTTGACGGCCCGCACGGGTGCAGACAGCAGCGTTTCCATGGCCGCTACAGGATCCTTGGGCAGGCCCAGGGAGCGCGCGAAATCGTTGCCGGTGCCGCCTGGGATCACACCCAGGGCCGTATCCGAGCCCGCCAAACCGTTGGCTGCCTCAAATACAGTGCCGTCGCCGCCTATGCAAAACAGGCGGTCGTCCCCCCGGTCGCCGCAGGCCTTGGCCAGTTCCACGGCATGGCCGGGGTATTCGGTGTACACCACAGAAAAATCCTGCCCGCGCTCTTTGAGCCAAGCTTCTACTCGTGCCACCACCTTCAGCGCTTTGCCGTGCCCGGCGATGGTGTTGACGATGATTGTGAACATAATTGACCTCCTAAACCTGTCAATGGGCATAGAATATCACTAAATGTGTGTGGGCGCAAGCAGAAAGCGACAAGAATCGTGTTTTTGAATCTTGCTTAAACGTATTGACACAACGGCATGGGCGCATCATACTGTATGCGAGGAGGTGTGTGGGATGAGCACAACCATTGTGGTTGATGACGCAATCATGCAGAGGGCCATGGAGCTATCCGGGCTTAAGTCAAAAAAAGAAGTAGTTGAGCAGGCCGTGCTGGAATTTGTGCAGCGGAGAGCCCGTAAAGATTTGTTGGATCTTCGCGGAAAAATCCAGTTTTCTGATGGTTATGATTATCTTGCCATGCGGGAGGGACGCCGATGATACTGGTTGATACATCGGTGTTGGTTGGCTTTTTGAACGGCCAGGCCAACGAAAAGGTGCAGCTTTTTGAAGCGGTTCTTTCCCGTGAAATCCCTTTCGGAATATCCGAATATACATACCAAGAGGTTTTGCAAGGCGCACGGGATGAGAAAGAGTTCAAGCAACTGAAGGAATACCTCTCTGCACAGAAAATCTATTTTTTGCCGGAAGGTGTCGCTTCCTATGAAAAAGCTGCCAGGCTGTATTTTGGCTTGCGACGGAAGGGCGTAACCCCACGCAGTACAATCGATATCTTGATCGCCTTGACCGCGATAGACAATCGCTTATTGCTGCTGCACAATGATCGTGATTTTGATACCATGGCAGAAAAAGTTGATGAGCTGCAGATTTTTATGAACATATAATTGCTTGTTATTTATGTTGGTTTGGGAGGTAAACCCATGAGCCGTTTGGGGGACTTAATTTTGCTGGAGCGCACGCGCCAGCGTTTGACGCACAAACAAGTGGCCAAAAAGTGTGGCGTTACAGAGAAGTATCTGCTGGAGGTGGAAAGCGGAAAGCGCATCATCGGCGATGATCAGGCGCGCCGCATATTAAAGTCCATTGGGTTGCGGGAACATAACGAGATCGACTTTACGCTGGATGAGATCGCCGCTGCCGTGGATCTGGAGACCATCCGCATTGCCCAGCCCAAGCCCGTACCCGCTTCTGCGCCTTCTCAACCTGAAGCGCCCGAGGCGCGGCGGGTTGCCACCACCGATACCCCCGGTGAGGCCGTGGGCGGCATTTGGCTGGATGCCTTGTCCGGGGTGCTCAAGGCGGTGCCGGTATACAATGCCGCGTGGGCCCAGGTGGATCGCCGCCTGCTGCCCATTGAAGGCGGGCGCATCCAAGGCGGCGCACCCGAAAAAGTATTGTACTTCCTTGCGCCTGACGACAGCATGCGGGGTTTTCGCATATTGGCCGGTGACCTGGTGTTATTGGTGCCCGCCCAGAGCCCGGTGGACGACGCCATTATGCTGGTGGAGTACCGCCAGCGCCGCGCGTTGCGCAAGGTGCGCAAGCTGGACACAAGCACCGTGCTCCTGCAAGCCTTTGATCGCGAGTACGAAGCGGAACCCTTATCCGTGCATGATGTGACTTTTGCTGGGCGGGCGGTTCGGGTGGAGATTGCGTTATAGTGAACAAATAACAGTGAACAGTGAACAATAGGCTACGGCAGAGCAAATATGCTTCACCGTAGCCTATTGTTCACTGTTCACTGTTATTTGTTCACTTACCAAGAAGCTCTCGCCGCTTCATTCACGCAGGCTTGGTGCAGTGCGTCCACCCGGGCGGTGCCGTGGGTTTTGCTCTTATAGAAGTGAATGCAGAACACGCCTTCAAAGTTGTTGTTTTTTACGTTGCCATGGGTGCTGTGAGGCATGCCGTTCATGGAGGCCGCAAACACGCGGCCCTTGTATTGGATCAGGATGGGGCGGCGATCCCAGCTCCAGCTGCCGCCGAAGCACTTCTTCATGGTAGCGGTGTCTTCTTTTCTATAGGGCTCGGCGTCGATGTGGTTGCCGCCCGACCAACGGCGCGCCTGGAATGTCCTGCCGCTGCGCACGTCTTTGATGGTGAATACGGCATTTTTGGGGATCACATTCTTGCCGTCTTTAAACCAGTCGAGCTTTTCGGTTTTTGCTTTGGCACTGCTGCTGCTCCTGCTGCTGCCCGTCGACGACGTATTTGAACTGGAACCAAACAACGCCTTGATGGTGCCGCTGCCCGCGATGCCGTCTGCCTTGAGGCCTCTGGCCCTTTGGAAAGATCTTACGGCCTTTTCGGTCAGTTCGCCGTAGTTTCCGCTCACCTTGCCGTTGTAATGGCCCGAGATGGTGAGCGCCTGCTGCAATTTGGTGACGTGGCTGCCCTTGTCGCCGGGTTTGCTGGCCTTGGGGGCGGAACCCAATGAGGCGATGGTTTTGCCGGAGTTGCTGGAGCTGCTAGAGCTTTTAGAGGAACTGCCGCTCACCGACACGTATTGTTTTGCTACATACCCCGTAGTTTTGCCAAAACGCACCCTATACCAATCGCCCTTGGTACCCAGTATGGTGAGCGTGGCGCCTTTTTTGACGGTAGATACTTTTTCCGAACTGGAAGATGCACTCTTGCGGATGTTGAGTTCGGTTGCGGTTACCTTGCCGGTGCGCTCGGCCAAGGCCGTGGGGGTTGGCGTCGTGGCCAGGATGCTGAATACAATCAACAGGCAGGCAATCGCCCGTGTGATCCCCGAGAAGGAGCGTTCGGTAGGTATATTCATTTTGGTGTGTACGTTCACGGCGGTCTCGATGACGGTTTCGTTTGGCATCAGGGAGGCCTCCTTATGGTTGTGTTTAGAAATTTTCTGGCAATATGTTGCACATAGCTTTCTCTATTATATTGCGATTATGTTACAATGTCAATGCTTTTTTATGATTTTCCGAGGATTTTTTCTTGCGTTTTCGTAACGATCCGTGACCAAAAGGTGTGTGCGTTGGGCCGCACGTTTTGTGCTTCATGGCGTAGGCTTGCCCGCAGGCGCCGCTCCAATTCATTGCAATCGTTCACGGGCCTTCTCCTCCTTTTCCAGCGCTTCCCGCAGCTTTCTGCGTGCAGCATGCAACCGGGATTTGATGGTGCTCACCGGCAGGCGCATGGCCTGGGCAATGTCTCGCTCCTTCATGTCCATGTAGTACCGCATCAACACGGGGATGCGTAGTTTGTCGCCCAGGGTGTGTATGGTGGTGAGCAGGCGCGCTTCATCTTCGCGGCGGACCACGGTTTCTTCGGGCCCCGGTTCCGCCCGCCTGCCGGTGCTGTTTTCTAAGCGCTCGCTCATATCTTCAGTAGGGATCAAACGTGCGTTGCGCCGCCGGAATGTTTTTGCCTGGTTTACCACGATGCGCCGCAGCCAGGCATCGAACCGGTCGCTCTCGCGCAGGGAGCCGATATGCCGAGTTGAAGAGATGAGCGCCTCCTGCACCGCGTCTTCGGCGGCGGCGTGATCCCGGGTGATGAGGAATGCCAGCCGGATCAGCGGGTCGATGCGCGAAGCAAACAGCTCGCTTTGCGCCTGCATATCACCCCGGCAGGCATCCCTGAGCAGTTGGGCCTGGTTTGTCATGTGCGGAGTATGCCCGGAAAGAAGGAAAATCACGCAAAATAAAGAACCGTAAAGTAAATCACGGTTCTGTTTGGATGGATCGAAGGCTGCTGGGCGCTGTTTTAGCCTGCGCTTACCAAAGTTTCGAGATGTACGATGCGTTGTTCATGGTCTGTTAGTGTGACTTTATGCGTGCTTGTTTCATCCGCAAGAATACGGATTTTATCGCCTTCAATATTTTCGGCGAGGATGCGCATCTCGTGGATGGTGTCCGCTTTGTATTGCTCCATCTGCTTTCCTAACATGTGTACGACATCTACTATTTCCGCTGTCATTTCGTCGAGCCTTTTGTCTACTGCCTCGAATCTTTTGTCTACTGCCTCGAATCTTTTGTCTACTGCCTCGAATCTTTTGTCTATTGCGTCGAATCTAGTTTCTTGCGCAGAAAAACCTTCTTGCATTTCCTGCCTCAACTGTGTGGACTGCGCCTCAAGCAATCCGGCGATTTGCTCTAACAATACATGCTCATCCATGGCCTTCAAACATCTCCTTTTGGCTTTCGTTCATCTGCTGTTGCCTAATGATAGCACATCCGCGTCCGCCGCTCAAGAGAACGAAGTGCTTTTTTGTTTCAAATAAACCGCTCAAATACCTAATCGATACCCCAGGTTGATGATAAAATTGGTTGCCACATTTGTGCGCGAGACACGGATGCGCCGCACAAAGGAACCCAGCGTATAAAAGCGCTTGCGGAAGCGATTGTAGCCGCCCCACAGTTCTTCTGCACTCATGTTTTTTGGCACAAAGGCTACCGCTGTTTTGCTGTTGTACCGGCTCCAGTCATCGGCCAAAAGCCGCTCTTCGGTTTTGAGTTGCTCATATATAGGCGTTTTAGGAAACGGCGTGAGTAAACTTACGGTTGCCCCGTCTATGCCGAGCTTTTCGCAGGCGGCAAGGGTGGCGTCAAAAACATCGGCGGTGTCACTATCGAAGCCAAATACAATCCCCGCTTGCACCATGATTCCGTGGCGGTGGATGCTGCTGATAATGGCTTGGTAGTCCGCAATACGATTCATGTCTTTTCCCGCATCGTTAAGGGATTGTTCGCTAAAGGACTCAAGGCCAATGAATAAGTACAAACACCCCGCCGCCCTTGCAAGGGATAACAACTCCTCATCGGCGCAGTCGCTGAGCGTTGCCTGGGCGGCCCACCGGCGTTTGAGTGGGGCAAGGGCACGGAGCAAAGATTTTGCGTATGCTGCATTGGCAAACAAATTGTCGTCCCAAAAAACAAAGAACTTAGAGGGCATGGCTTGTATTTCACCTACCACATCGCTGATGGGCCGCATTCGGTACGAGGGATGATAGATCTGTTTTAAGTTGCAGTAGCGGCAATGGTAGGGGCACCCACGGGTGGCGATCACCGCACCCTTCATCATGGGGCGGCGTTTGAGCAAATCCCAGCGCGGCAAGGGCAGGTTCTTGAGGCTTGGTGGCGTTTGGGAATGGTATCTTGTTTGCGCCGTGCTATTTTGGAAGTCCGCCAAAAACTGCGGCCAGATGATTTCTCCTTCTCCAACAAGCAGGTGGTCACAGTGCTTTTGAACTTCGTTTGGCAGCAGCGTTGCGTGGGGGCCACCCATCACAACTTTTGCGCCTGCTTGGCGGAACTTGGCGCTCATATCATAACAATGGGGCGCGTTTGGTGTATTGACCGTGATGCACACCAAGTCAAAATGCTTTTTGTAGGGCACCCGGTGGCAGTATTCATCAACCAGGGTGATGTGGTAATGCTGTTCATCCACAAATGCCGCCAGGTAGGGAATCGTAAGCTGAGAGAAATTATTGAACTGGAAGCGGCGAAAGCGCTTGATTTCACGGTTTTCGGGTTGCACCATCAACAATTTAATCATCGCGCCGGTACTCCAATATATCCCCAGGCTGGCAATCCAGCGCTTTGCAGATTTTTTCCAGCGTGGATAGTTTGATGGCCTTTACCTTGCCGTTTTTGAGCAGTGAAACATTGGCCATGGTTAAACCAACACGTTCGGTTAGTTCGGTAACGCTCATTTTGCGTTTGGCAAGCATCACATCTACATTGATTATGATCATATCGTGCCATCCGCCTCCTCTTGCAAAGCCGCTGCCTTGGTGAGATAACGGGACAGCACCCCTGCCAATACCGCCAGCGACACACCGATTACATCAATGAAAAAAGACAAGAGCAGAATGGTCGGCTCGCTCATGCTTAGCAGCACAAAAATGATATTGCCCATAAAGAAAAATATCACATCGCCAAACAGCAGCAAACTGGCGACTTTGACCAGGCGCGCGGTTTTTACGGTAAAAACCTTTTCTTGCCGTATCGCCGTGGATACATGCCAAATCAACACAAGGATGGCAAAACATGGCGCGGCAGCGGCCCAAAGAAATAAGAGCCACGGGATGTCCGCGATAATGGATGGCAAGATAAGCCCACAGGTGGCTAGCCCGCAGACCGCCACAGCGATCACCGCCGCGCGTACCATTGCGCATAACGTTTTGGAAGACATGATCATCAACGCTCCTTCTTCTGTTTTGGGTCATTGTACCAGCAGAAGAGAAGAATGTCAACATAAATTTATCGCAATACAATAAAAATATATCATTATCGAGCATGTGGACATAAATAAAAAAAAGAACCGTAAAAATAATCACAGTTCCGTTGTGTTTGAATGGATCGAAGGCTGCCCGGTGTTGCTTTACCCCGCACTTACCAAGCCTTCAAGATTTGCGATGCGCTCTTCATGATCCGCCAGTACACCCTTGTGCGTGACAGTTTCATCTGCAAGGACATGGATTTTATCGCCTTCTACATTCTCGTTGAGGACGCGTACTTCGTGGATGGTATCAGCTTTGGATTGCTCTATCTGTTTCGTTAGTATGTGTGCGACTTCCATTATGTGGTCTGCCATTTCGTCGAATTTTTTGTCCACTGCATTGAATTTTTCATTCATTCGAGCTTCTTGTGCTGAAAGCGCTTCTTGCATTTCCTGCCGTATTTGCGTGGTCTGCGTCTCAAATAACCCGGCGATTTGCTCTAACAATACATGCTCATCCATTGGCTTCAAGCATCTCCTTTTGGCTTTTGTTCATCTGCTGTTACCCGAATGATAGCACATCTTCGCCCGTTGCTCAAGAGAACGGATCACCTTTTACCGCTTTCAGTCGAAAAGAACATTGTGAAAAAAATCGCGCATGGGATCACAAACTATGCTATAATGATCGAGATGAAATGCCAAGACAAGGAGGATGCTATGACTATGCAATTTTCCAGAGAAGTGGAAGAGATGGTTTGTGTGGCCAAGGGCTGTAACCACGGCTCCGCGCCCATACCCCAGGAGGGCAAATGGGTGCAAGCCCGCGAGATCAAGGACATTTCGGGCCTTACCCACGGTGTGGGCTGGTGTGCGCCCCAGCAGGGCGCCTGCAAGCTGACCCTCAACGTAAAGGACGGCGTAATCCAAGAGGCGCTGATGGAAACCATCGGCTGCTCGGGCATGACCCATTCCGCCGCCATCGCCACCGAGGTACTGCCCGGCAAAACCGTGCTGGAAGCCCTGAATACCGACCTGGTGTGCGACGCCATCAACACGGCCATGCGCGAACTGTTTTTGCAGATTGCTTACGGCCGTACCCAAAGCGCTTTTTCCGAAGACGGCCTGCCCGTGGGCGCCGGCCTGGAGGATTTGGGCAAGGGCCTGCGTTCCCAGGTGGGTACCACGTACGGCACGCTCGCCAAGGGCGCCCGTTATTTGGAGATGGCTGAGGGTTACGTGCTCAAGCTGGGCCTAGATGAAAACAAAGAGATCATCGGCTACCAGTTTGTGCACCTGGGCAAGATGATGGAAGCCATCGGCAAGGGCGTTGATCCCAAGGAGGCCTACGAAAAGAACGTGGGAACCTACGGGCGCTTCGCCGAAGCCGCGTCCACCATCGATCCGAGGCATCAGTAAGGAGGAGGGACGAAGATGGCAGTGAATAAGGCAACCAATAAAGCAATGTTTGAGGGTTACGATAGAAGAATCGCTAAAATCGAAAAAGTGCTGGCCGAGTACGGCTTTAAATCCCTGGAAGATGTTAAAGAATTCCTGCTGCAAAAGGGCATTGATGTAGATGCCGTTGTGCGCGGTATACAGCCCATCGCCTTTGAGAACGCGGTGTGGGCCTACATTCTGGGTGCCGGCATCGCGGTAAAGAAGGGCATCACCAACGCCGCCGATGCTGCCGAAACCATCGGTTTGGGCCTGCAGGCTTTTTGCATCCCCGGCTCGGTGGCCGATCAGCGCGAGGTGGGCTTGGGCCACGGCAATCTGGGCGCCATGCTGCTGCGCGAGGAAACCAAGTGCTTTTGTTTCCTGGCCGGCCATGAGTCCTTTGCCGCCGCCGAGGGCGCCATTGGCATCGCCCGCACCGCCAACAAGGTGCGGAAAGAGCCGCTGCGCGTGATGCTCAACGGCCTGGGCAAGGATGCTGCTTACATCATCTCGCGCATCAATGGTTTTACCTACGTGCAAACCCAGTACGATTACGCTACGGGGGCGCTCAACATCGTACGCGAAAAGGCCTTCTCCACAGGCGAAAAGGCCAAGGTGCGCGTGTATGGCGCCGACGATGTGAGCGAGGGCGTGGCCATCATGCGCCAAGAGAACGTGGATGTATCCATCACCGGCAACTCCACCAACCCCACCCGCTTTCAGCATCCGGTGGCGGGTACCTACAAAAAATGGGCCGTGGAGCACGGCAAGGCGTATTTTTCGGTGGCTTCGGGCGGCGGCACCGGCCGCACCCTGCATCCGGACAACATGGCCGCCGGACCCGCCTCTTACGGCATGACTGATACCATGGGCCGCATGCACTCCGACGCGCAGTTTGCCGGCAGTTCCTCGGTACCCGCCCATGTGGAGATGATGGGTTTGATCGGTATGGGCAACAACCCCATGGTGGGGGCAACTGTGGCTTGTGCTGTGGCGATTGAGGAAGCGGCCAGGGGCGCGTAGATATAGGTTTATGCAAAAGGGCTCCCAGCGGGTTTTTGCTGGGAGCTTTTTTGCATGAACCGGCTATCGCCCGATATAAGCCAAAATCAGCTTCATCGCATTTTCCACACCCTGGACGTGGCTGCGCTCGTAGCCGTGGGAGGCGTAAACGCCCGGCCCGATGAGCGCGCACCGCAGGTCGTGGCCGGCCTCCCGGGCGGAGGCTGCGTCGGAGCCGTAGGAGGGGTAGATGTCTACGGCGTATTGCAGTTTGTTGGCCTTGGCTAATTCGATGAGTTCAGTGGTTAGGTGATAATCGTAGGGGCCGGTGGAATCCATGGCGCAAATCGATACCATGGTTTCTGCGCAAGTTAGGCCATCGCCTACGCAGCCCATGTCCACCACCAGCATATCCTCGGCATCGGCGGGCACACCCTGGGACGCGCCGTGGCCCACCTCCTCGTACACCGAGAAATGCAGCGTAACCTTCCGGGCCAAGCCCATGCCGCCGCATACTGCCTCCGCGATGGCCAGCAGGATGGCGGCACTTAGCTTGTCATCCAAAAAGCGGCTGCGGATAAACCCAGAGGGTGTGATCACCAGCCGAGGATCCAGCGATACCACATCGCCCACACAGATCCCCAGTGCGGCCACGGCCTCCTTGCCGTCCGCCAGTTCATCCAGCAGTATCTCCATGGTGTCCTGGTTGCGGGCCGATGTATCCAACTCCTCGTTGACGTGTTTGGAGGCGTTTTGCAGCTGCACCACGCCGGTGTAGGTACGGGCATCGCGAGTGTGCACGGCGACCTGCTCGGTTTCCAATGCCTGGTAAGAGGGGCTGCCCAGCCTGGTGAAGCGCAGCCTGCCGGTTTCGGTGATCTCGCGTACCATCAGGCCCAGGGTATCCACGTGGGCGGACAACACCGTGTGCCGGGCGCCTTTATCCATCAGCGTGCAGCTCACAGTGCCCTTGCGGGAGCGGATGGGGGAAAAGCCGTATCCGGCCAAGGTGTCCATCAGGTGGCGCGACAGCCCATCGGTATATCCGGTGGGGCTGGGGATGGCCACCAATTGGCGCAGATGATCCAGCACCCGGTTGACATCTATCGTATGCATTTTAGATTCTCCGTTCTCAGTTCCTTTTCGATCCGTTGCCGGTAGGCTGCCTGCAGCGCTTCGGTGATTGGGCCGCGCTTGCCGTCACGGATCACCCGGCCCTCCACCCGGACTACCGGCGTGGGGCGGCGCGATACCGAAGATGAAAACGCTTCATCGGCGGCATACAGCTCATCGATGGTGAATGGGCGCTCCTCCACCGGAAAACCCAAGGCGGCCGCATCCTCCAGCAGATGGGCGCGAGTGACGCCCGCCAGTATGGCTTGGGTGACCGGGTGGGTTATGATGCGCCCATCCCGCACGATGTACATGTTGGCGCTGGCGCATTCTGTAACCGTATCGCCGCGATAAAAGATGGCTTGGGTGCATCCTTTTTCCACGGCGTGCTGCATGGCCAGCACATTGGGCAGCAGGTTGAGGCACTTGATATCGCACCGGCCCCAGCGGATATCCTCAAAGAGCACGGCATCGTCGCCTTGCTCATAAGCACGGCTGTCGTAGGGGTGGGGCCGTACGGTGAGCGTAAATACGCCGGGGGTTTCTTGGGGTGGGAATTGATGCACCCGTGGGGCCACCCCGCGGGATACCTGCATGTACACCAGCAGCGAATCGCCCTCCACCCGGCTTAGCGCCTCGTGTACGATGGATTCGATCTGCTGCCGGTTGTAGGGGCAGGTAAGGCGCAGCGCGGCGCAACTGCGATCCCAGCGGTCCAGGTGCTCCCGCAGCGCAAAGGGTTTGTGGTCAAAGGCCAGCAGCGCCTCGTACACGCCGTCTCCAAACTGATAGGCGCGATCCTCCAGCGATACCCTTGCCTCGGCAATGGGCAGATAGGCTCCTCCCACGTATGCGATATCCTGCATGGGCGTTCCTCCTCGTCGTTGGTCTTTGGGGAAGACGGGCTTTGCTGTATTATAGCACGTTTTATAGATTTTTTTGCTAGATTTTTTGCGTAAAAGGGCTTGTTTTTTGAGCCAACTTCCTGTATGATAGGTGCGTTGTCTTGTTGCGCTGATGTAGCTCAGGAGGTAGAGCACTTCCTTGGTAAGGAAGAGGTCCCGGGTTCGAGTCCCGGCATCAGCTTATGTGCGCCCATAGCTCAGCCGGATAGAGTGTTTGACTACGAATCAAAAGGTCGCAGGTTCGAATCCTGCTGGGCGCGTAGAAGATAGAACCCTTGAGAATGCTAGGTTCTCAAGGGTTTTTTATTTATATTTTCAATCATATTTCCGGCTCTTGAAAAGTTAGTCAGGCAACTTTTCGGCAACTTTTTCTTTAGAGAACACCTTTTTTAGCTGCTGCGCTGCATCTTTTATGTGCATATTATTCAAGTGCGTGTATATTTTTGCAGTGGTTGCGTAATCGGAGTGACCGAGCAGACGCATGGCTACCAACGGATCAACGCCTGCGTTATACAAAGCCGTCGCGTAGTTGTGACGGAAATAATGGGGCGTTATCTCCGCTTTCCAATCAAAACGAACATCGGGGCGCCGCTTCTTTTGTGCCTTTGGGTCTTCTTCGCGTTCAACACGGACAGCCATGCCTGCGTCAATCATCAGCTCCATCCAGCGCCGTTGAAACGTTGTATAGGATAGGGGAGAGTTCCCGGCAGCGCCAAACAGGAACAGGTGCGGGAGTGACCTTTTGCTTCGCAAGAGATTGAAAAGCTGCTCCGGTATTGGGATGTGCCGATCTGCTGCCGCCGATTTCAGATTATCAACAACTCCCCTGCTACCGTGGGTGTAGTCAATGTCCCTTTGGATTTGAACCGTTTCGTTCTGCCAATCAAAATCACCCCATTGCAGACCAAGAGCCTCCCCACGCCTGACACCGAGGTAATATAAAACGGCAAACAGCATGCCATGCTTATGATGAAAGATGGATTGCTCGATTTGAGCACATTCCTCGGCGGTGAAAGCTCTGCGTTCTTCCACTATGGCTGGCTTTGGGCGCATGAGCGCTAGGCTTGGATCGCGCTGAAGGATTCCCTCAGCGCACGCTGAGTTAAACACGTTACGCAAAATGGTCATCACCATGGTAATGGTGGTTTTGCTTTTGCCTGCATAACCGTTTAACCACTCCTGCAACTCAAAAGGTTGGATGGCACGCAGCATGCGGTTACCAAACGCGGGCAAGACATGATTATTCAGGAAATTGCGATAACCGACGCGCGACGGCTCGGATAGATGAGGTTCTTTCTTTGCGCGATACCATGCGACGGCATACTCCGCAAATAACTTATCTTGGACATTAACGGCTCCATCGATAAAGTGCGCTCTCGCCGTCTGCTTTGCTTCCTCAAGCTCCCGCCTGGTGCGGCCAGACACATATTTCACAATCGGCTTTCCATCCGCCGTAGCGCCAATGGTTATCTTCGCGCGGTAGCGACCGTCAGATTGCTTTTTTGGCATAGTATGCTCCTTTCGCCTAATTGTGAATTTTGCACAAATCCGCTCGTTGCAAAGCCAGGGAAAACGGTGAATCGGTTTGTGCGTTTCTAGCAGAAGTATGTATGATGAGCCTTACGAATAATAGAAATAAAGCATAAATGTTGCACAAAATACTCGGCAAAAACAGACAAATTATGAGGCTTTTTTTCTTTCCGGGAAAGGTTTGCATGTTTGGTGCGTATGGTGTAGAATTTATTAACTGGTATAGGGAAAAAAATAAGTTTTGTTAAAAGCGAACAAAGTTCTCAAAACACATGTTCTGTGGATGAAGGGGTGAACCGCCAAGGCGCAAGATTTTGAAAATAGTGGTATCTGTAATTTCTTGTAATGATTATTTCTGCTTACAAACACATGTTCCCGTGTTACGATGAGTGCGAATGAGCGTTTGAAATGCGAGGAGGCTTTGCTGTGAACGAGTGGTATGTGGAGAAGATTATCGAATTATTGCAAAAAATCAAATCGCCGGAGGCCTTACGGCATATCTTTAATTATGCCAAGCGCGCTTTTGAAACAGAACAAAAAGAGTAGAGCTGCTAGCCTTCGATTTTCGATAGAATATCGATGAATTTTTCGAGAAGTGACAATTCTTTGTCATCAAGAGAAGCAATTAGTCTGAGGAACTTCTTTGGCAGTTCCCGTTCACCATTTACTATATCATAGGCGATGCCGTCAAGGTCATCGTCTTTTTCTATGTCTTTTGGGCCTTCTCCGGTTTCAAGCCACTCGCGATGAATTCCGAACTCTTTGCAGATGGCAACACGGATTGCTTCGATTGGCGTGCGCATATCACTTTCGTAGTTTGTTACTGTGTTTGCTGCAACGCCTATCTTCTTGGCAAATTCATATTGCTTTAGCTGTGCGCCTTTTCTGACAATCTTTATTCGTTCGCCTAGTGTCATACGGTCACCCCCTTATTGTGAACAATAACATCAAATATTCTCAATGTCAATATTTTTTCAAAGCAGGTATTGACAAACCTTTCGTTGAAGACTATAATCCTTTCATTGAAAGGTTTTGAGAGGGCGGTGAGAACATGACAAGAGAAAAGCGCCTGCTTCGTAAGTTCGAAAAGCTCCCAACCCCGATTAAGCACGCGGTGTTTGCGCTTGTAGAAATGCTGATTGCTCAAAAGGAAGTTCTGGCGAAGAAGCAAGAGAGCGCGTAGGGGATCGGCGTATCTTCGAATGACCTGTTCCAAGAAGAGACCGCATGAAAGGAGGTGCAAAAAATGGAAGCAGGCAGGAGCGGTCAACAAAGCGCTCCAATGGTGGTTGGATGCGTGACCTTCGCGCCGTATGTGCTGCCAGATCATCGCGTGCCAGTCAAGCATCGCCGAAACCGATCTTTGGACGAGGCGCATCAGGAGCAACCTTCGGTTGTGGAGCCAAAAGAAAGCTCAACTGAGAAACGTGCTGAATGAGGGTGACATCCCGACCATTCTCAATCCCGCCAATAAATAACAGGTTTGGCCCGAGGGCTGCTACGCGTCGAACGTTGAGCTCGTGAACAACGCCGAAAGACGCAAGAACAATCCCGATTTCTTCCTCATCGCGCAGGCGTTTTTCAAACTCCATGAATACAACCTGAAGGCGCTTGCACACCTCCGGGGCAGTTGAAGCGATGGCGATTTCTCCTGGAAGACGTTTTCTGCGTTCCGTCTCGGCATGGCCATCCATAGCATCGTTAATTGCGGCCATTTGTTTATCCAGATTAAGCATAATTTTAACCCCTCATTTTTAGATATAAATGTCAAGAAATGGCGAAAAAAGCCAGCCCGGAAGAAGCCGAAAAAGGACTGATGGAATGAAAAAACCGTTGATCGTTAACCTCCAATCCGGCGAAACGCTCGCCATTTCAGCAGAGAAAGTAGAAGCACTGGCCGAGCAAATGGGTATCAGCTATCAATATGCGCGTGGGTACTTTCGCAGGTTGATGGAGGCAAGCAAGCAGAAGGATTCCGGCAACGAAAAGAGCGCGTAGGGAGGCGAGACGCATTGATCTACTCTACGATTGTCAAAGGAGATTTCGCAGGCGTCGCAATTGTTTTCCCGCCTGAATGGGGCCCGGAACGCGTGGCATCAGTGCTGAGCGCCCTCTCTGCGCAGGTGATCGTATCGAAGCCTTACATTGTTACGAAACAAGAGGAAATCACCAAAGCGATCTCTGATTCTGATGCGTTGGCTAAGGAAAAAGGTTTTGAACACATCGTGCATTTCAAAAATCATTTATCGTAAGGGCCGTACTCGACGTAAGTTTTATCTTTTGGTGGAAATACGTTCGCTTGCGGGTGGCTGCGAAGAAACATACAAGGAACACCGAAGGCAAAGTTGCCGTCGCACCGTTTCTCCGCTTTATAGTTTCTGGATGCACCTGAGCACACCGAACCCCGAAAAGCGTACTCCCCCAGTATTTCGGTCTCAACGTATTGGTGGCGGATAACTACATGTTTGTTGCCCTTTAGACGTTCGCACTCAAACGAATTAATTTCTTCGTATATACGTTTCACAAAATACGCCCCCTTCAATAAAAACCTATCATAAGAAGCGACAAAAGACAACGAGAACGCACGATCCCGACCGAAAAGGAGGCCCACCCTCATGGGAAAACCCGTATACCCGATGCCTACGCGCCTGGAGTACCTGATTGGTGTGTACGGCGAATGCTGCCGTCAAAGCGTGGCCGCGAAAATCTTGGGCATGAGCCCAGCCACCATTTCGACCATGACGAAGGATGGTCGCCTGAAGGCTGTGTGTGAAGGCAAAAGGGTGGATATGCATTCCATCGCAACATACATGGATGCGCCGGCGCAGGCGGACTTTAAGGCGCGGATCACAAAACGCAACGGTGGGAAGACGCCAAAGTTTTATGTGTCGTAGGGAGGTAGAAAGGCCCATGAGATACGTTATTGCATTAATCCTATCTGCTGCGATTGGTGTTATTGTTGTCATTGCCTATCTGCATGCGGAGTTTCTGCGGCTCGTAGGCCCGGCATGGTATCAATGACCCAGGCGCAGGTAGCGCGGCGGGCCCGCTCATGCCCGCCATGGTGGTTCAAGTCCACCGCCTGGGCAGGCGACCTGGGGCGCGCGGTGGGCCAGTGCTGCGCGCCCCGACCTGAAGCAAAGGAGAGGCCATGCAACAAAGAAGGGTGAAGAGATGAATCACATTGAATCCGCAATCGCACGGGTGCGTCTCGCCTACGATGCGCTCCAGCAGCGCGAACCGGGGGAAAAGCTGTATGTCGCCTACAGTGGCGGAAAGGACAGCGAATGCATTGCACAGATTTGCTTGGATGGCTTAGGCTGTGACGCCGTGGAGATAAGATACCACGTGACCGGGATCGACCCGCCAGAATTGGTTCGTCATATAAAGAGTAGATTTGAGGCATGGAAAGCGCAAGGCATAGAGTGTCGCTTCAGCGATCCAAAAACAACAATGCATGAACTGATCATAAAACACGGACCACCAACCAGAAGGAAACGCTTTTGCTGCGAGGCGCTCAAAGAAGGGAATGGCCATGGAAGAGTATGCATAACGGGCGTGCGATGGGCAGAAAGCCAAAGAAGAAAGGACAATCACGGTGTGGCAACGGTAATGTCCAAAACAAAGAAGCATCGAGAAATCCTGAATGACGATAATGATATAAGCAGAAGAATTGTTGAGAATTGCACAACAAAATCAAGAATTACGGTCAATCCAATTGTTGACTGGACGGACAGGAATGTGTGGAGCTTCATACGCGACAAAGGGATCGCCTACTGCTCACTGTACGACGAAGGATTTTCTCGTATCGGATGCATTGGATGCCCTATGGCCGACAAGCAGAGATACAAGCAATTCGCACGCTGGCCACACATGAAACGGTACTACCTACGGTCATTTGCTGAAATGTTAGCCCGAGACCCAGATAGATACGCTGCGAGGTATGGATGGACAGACGCTGATGACGTTTGGCACTGGTGGATGGAGGACGGGCACTGCCGGGGGCAGGTGGATATGTGGGAGGAGGATGAGGCATGAGAATTGCCTGCGTGTTCCCACGACGCACCAACGCAACACCAGATGATGAGCTTGCCTTCATCGCCTGCCCACCGCCGCTATTAGCCATGCCGGAGATTGACGAGGTGCATGTGAGCGTCACGTTTACATGGGATATACCTGTCGCCGAGCGGCTGGCCGAAGAATGGAACGCGGTTGACGTTCCGGTGCGGATGGGCGGCCCAGCGTTCGGTGAGCCGAGTGGCGAGTTCGAGCCAGGGATGTATCTCAAGAAGGGATACACTGTCACCTCGCGTGGGTGCCCGAATCACTGTTGGTTCTGTGCGGTTTCGAAGCGCGAAGGTGGGTTACGCGAACTGCCGATCCGAGACGGGCACAACGTGTTGGATGACAACCTACTGGCTTGCAGTGATGCGCACGTTGAAGCGGTTTTCCAGATGCTTCGACGGCAACCCGAACGCCCACTGCTGACCGGCGGCCTGGAAGCGCGGCTGCTCAAGCCGTGGCATGCGCGAAGGCTGCGTGAAATTAAGGCCAAACGAATGTATTTTGCCTATGACATACGGGACGATTACGAGCCGCTGGTGGCGGCGGGCAGGATAATGCGCGAGGAAGGGCACACCTTCGAATCGCATTCCATGTGCTGCTACGTGTTGATGGGCTATGCCGGGGACACCGTGGAGCAGGCCGAGAAGCGATTGGCCGATACGGTGCGGGCAGGATTTGCTCCGTTTCCGATGTTGTACCGAGAAAATGCTGCTCCAACCCCGCATGCGATGCGTGTATGGAAACAGTTGCAGCGCTCGTGGATACGGCCAGAGATACGAGCTGTGAAGATGGCTGAGACAATACACGATCAAAGGAACAGTGCATTTTTGATGAGAGGAGGTAATCCGATGCGCATAGCCAGAGGCGGGATGCAAAGCGCTGCCGCCCATCCGTCCATATATTGTCCAAAGTGCGGGAAGCCAGCAGCGCGGAAGACTGACCGCGGCTATGAGGTAGAATACCTGCATTTCACGCGCAAAGGCTTTGTGCTACATATCGTCAAAACGGAGGTGCGTAATGATTGCAGTATCGACCTACAGCGGAGAGTGTGACGGCCTGGGCTATGCGGCGGAGCTGGTAGGCATCGAGGTAGCCGCGTACTGCGAGGCTGCCCCGAAACGCCGGGCAAAACTCGCCGAAAAACATCCGGGGAAGCCCATATTCCAAAATGACGAGGAGCTTACATATGCAGCGTTACGAGACCTCGGAATACATCCAGACCTACTCTTCGGCGGGCCGCCCTGCCAGCCGTTTTCCTGTGCGGGCGCTCAACGGGGAATCGCTGATCCTCGCCATAGATGGCCTGAAATGCTTCGCCTCATACGAGAGTGCCGGCCCCGTTGGGTTGTTGTTGAAAACGTTGGTGGCTTCGTCCATCTGGCGCTCGACCTTGTACTCGCTGACTTGGAGGCGCAAGGTTACGAAGCAGAGCCGGTTGTACTGCCAGCTCTTGCCGTCGGTGCGCCCCATCGTAGGGACAGGTGTTTCGTTGTGGGGTACGCCCACGGCGGCGAATTGTGGGAGCACTGCGCGGACGGGCGGGAGGCCGCCGGAGAAATCGACCAAGCTTCAGGCGCAAGTGGCCTGGCCCACCCCATCCGTGAACGGGAATCACAACCGGGCGGGGTGCTCATCCAAGGGGGGCGACGGGCTATCGACAGCAGCAAAGGCCTGGACGACGCCCATAGCTGCGGATGCGATAGGCACCACGGCGGGCACAAAACATGCCCGGAGCCTGCGAGCGGATACACGAAATCCTGGCGGCGGGCAGTTGAATCCCGACTGGGTAGAGTGCTTGATGGGGTTTCCGATAGGCTGGACGAAGTAGCCTGGCCAGCGTGGCGCGGCCAAGAGCAGCGCCCATGGGAGCCGCCGCGCACGGTACGCGGGCTACCGGAGCGGCCCAGGCGCATCGAATCCCTTGGCTTGGCCGTGGTGCCGTGGCAGGCGTATCCCATATTCGCCCTGATAAAAGAAATGGACGATATTTTGAAAGAGAAAGGAGCCACGCTACATGGAACCCATCAAAATCAACCAACTTGAGGTTGAAAATCTCAAGCGAATCCGCGCCGTGAAGATCGAGCCAACCGCGAACGGCCTCACCGTTTTGGGCGGGAGGAACAACCAGGGCAAGACCTCTGTGCTGGACGCGATTGCCTGGGCGTTGGGCGGGGATCGATACCGCCCATCTCAGCCGGTGCGCGAGGGATCGGTGATCCCACCAACGCTTCATATCAAACTGTCCAACGGGCTGGTGGTGGAGCGCAAAGGCAAGAACAGTGATCTGAAAGTGACGGATCCCAGCGGACAAAAGGACGGCCAGCGGCTTCTGAATGAGTTTGTGGAGCAGCTGGCGCTGGACTTACCCAAGTTCATGCAGGCTTCCAGCAAAGAGAAGGCCGCCACCCTGCTGCGCATCATCGGCGTGGAGCAACAGCTTGCCGCGCTGGAGCGGGAGGAAACCGAGACGTACAACCGCCGCCGGGCCATCGGGCAGATCGCTGATCAGAAAAAGAAATTTGCCCAGGAGCAGCTCTATTATCCAGACGCGCCCAAGGAGCCGGTGTCCGCCTCCGAACTGATCCGTCAGCAGCAGGACGTCTTGGCGCGCAACGGCGAGAACCAGCGCAAGCGGCAACACCGGGATGCACTGGCGCAGCGGGTGGAAGCGCTCCACGCCGAGATGGCACGCCTGCAAGAGGAGTTGGCACAGGCAAGCGCGGATTTGCATGTCGCCGAAAAATCCGCCCAGGACTTGCGGGACGAATCCACAGCGGAGCTAGAGCAGAACATTGCCGACATCGAAACCATTAACCGACGCGTGCGTGCCAATCTGGACAAGGGCAAGGCCGAGGAGGATGCGCTGGAGCATGAAAACCAGTACAACACCCTGAGCGCCGAGTTGGAGTGTGTCCGCCGCGCCAAGGTGGATCTGCTACAAAATACGGCCCTGCCGATGCCGGGCTTGTCTGTGGAGGAGGGAGAGCTTACCTACAACGGGCACCGCTGGGACAACATGAGCGGCTCCGCCCAGCTCCAGGTGGCGACTGCCATCGTGCGTCGACTGAACCCCAAGTGCGGCTTTGTACTGCTGGACAAGCTGGAGCAGATGGATTTGGATACCCTGCGGGAGTTCGGACAATGGCTTGAAGGCGAGGGGCTTCAGGTGATCGCCACACGGGTGAGCACCGGGGACGAGTGTTCGATCATCATTGAGGATGGTTACGCAGTTGAGAGTGGAGAGTTGATGGCGGAGGGTGAAGGGAGCGGCGGGAGCAGCAAAGATTGGAAAGAAGGGGTGTTTTGATGGCGGGTTTTGAGATCACGCGGGGCAAGGTACAGCGCGCGCAAAAGGTGGTCGTCTACGGGCCGGAGGGTATCGGCAAGTCTACGCTGGCGGCAGCGTTCCCGCGCCCCGTGTTCATCGACACGGAAGGCGGCACCTCGCATATGGACGTGGAGCGGTTGCCCCGGCCCAGCAGTTGGGCAATGCTGATTGAGTTGGTAAAACATGTGCGAGATAACCCCGCACTGTGTGAAACGCTGGTGATCGATACGGCGGACTGGGCCGAGCAGCTTTGCATGACTGAGCTGTGTGCCCGGAACAACAAAACCGGCATTGAGGATTTCGGATACGGCAAGGGTTACATTTATCTTGTGGAAGATTTTGGCCGACTGCTGAATCTATTGGACGAGGTGGTGGCACGGGGCATTCATGTGGTGTTTACCGCTCACGCTGCTATGCGGAAGATTGAGCAGCCGGAAGAGGCGGGGGCATATGACCGATGGGAGATGAAACTGCAAAAGAAGACTGCTCCCTTGCTCAAGGAGTGGGCGGACATGGTGCTCCTAGCCGGTTATAAAATCCTCGTGGTAAACGTGGACGGCCAAGGCGCACAGAAGGGCAAGAACAAGGCACAAGGCGGCGCGCGGGTGCTTCGTGCCACGCATCACCCATGCTGGGACGCAAAGAACCGGCACGGGCTGCCGGATGAGATGCCGTTGGATTATGCTTCGATTGCGCATTGTTTTCCCGTCCTGACGCTGCCTGTTCAGGTGCAGGACGGCGGGCGCACACTGTGCGCCCCTACAACGAGTGCGGATGCGCAGATTGCCCCTGTAGGGGCGATCATTGATCGCCCGTCGTATACCGAACCGCCTACGCCATCAGCTATTCAGGAACAACCGCCGGACGACATCCCACCCGCGCTCCGTGAATTGATGCAGGCAAACAACGTGTCCGTGGAAGATATTCAGTTCGTCGTTTCCGAAAAGGGATATTATCCGCGCGACACGCCCATCAGCAACTACGACCCGGCATTTGTATCCGGTGTATTGATTGGCGCATGGAGCCAGGTACTTGCAATGATCACGAAAACGCCATTTTAACAACATATAGGAGGGCAACGATATGACAGGCCAGGATCAAGGCTACGAACTTCCATGGGATGGGCCCATTGAACACGATAGCGAGTTTACGCTTTTGCCGGACGGCGAATATGACTTTGAGGTAATCAACTTCGAGCGCGCCCGGCACACGCCGGGCCCCGAGGGCAAGTTGCCACCCTGTAATAAAGCGGTGCTGCAAATTCGGATTACATCCCCGGATGGCCGGAGGGCACAGCTGACACACAACTTTTTCTTGCATTCGTCTACCGAGGGCATCCTTTGCGCCTTCTTTGCTTCCATCGGCCAGCGGAAGCATGGGGAGCGCCTGGTGATGAACTGGGGGAAGGTGCCTGGCGCCCGCGGTCGCTGCAAGCTGGGCACACGTAGTTGGATGAGCCAGCGAACCGGCGAGGAAATGAAGAGCAACGAGATCAAGCGCTTTTTGTATCCCGAGGATACGGCCCAATCTGCGTCGGCAGCCACAGCCGCATTTGAGCCTGGGAGGTTTTAGCCTATGATGGCGCTGCGTCCTTATCAATTAGAAGCAAAGACCGCCATCGTGGGCGAATGGGAAAAAGGAAACAAGCGGACGCTGCTTGTATTGCCCACCGGCACGGGAAAGACCATCGTTTTTTCCAAGCTGATCGAGGACTGCGTGCGTGACGGTGAGCGGGTGCTGGTGCTCGCTCACCGCGGCGAGCTGTTAGAGCAAGCTGCCGATAAACTGCATCAATCCACCGGGCTACAATGCGCCGTAGAGAAGGCAGAGGAGAGCAGCCTGGGTTCCTGGTTCCGGGTGGTGGTCGGCTCCGTGCAAAGCTTGATGCGGCAAAAGCGGCTGACCCGGTTTCCGATGGATTATTTTAATTCCATCATTGTGGACGAGGCGCACCACGTACTTTCAGATAGCTACCAGCGCGTGCTTTCCCACTTCGAGGGGGCCAAGGTGCTGGGGGTGACTGCCACGCCGGATCGCGGCGACATGCGCAACCTTGGAACGTATTTTCAAAGCCTGGCGTATGAGTATACGCTGCCAAAGGCTATCAAGGAAGGATTCCTGTGCCCCATCAAGGCGCAAACCATCCCCCTGAAGCTTGACCTGGGCGCTGTGCCGCTTGCCCAGGGCGACTTTCAGGTGGCGGCGCTGGGGAACGCGTTGGATCCATATTTAGATAGGATCGCGGACGAGATGCTGGCGGCGGGATGTATGGATCGTCGCACCGTTGTATTTCTGCCGCTGATCAGCACCGCAAAAAAGTTTGCCGAAAAACTTCGGGATCGCTGTTTCGCTTGTGCCGAAGTTAACGGGGAAAGCAAAGACCGTTCGGAAGTCCTGCGCCGTTTCGCTTCAGGCGATCTGAACGTGATTTGCAATGCGATGCTGCTGACCGAGGGGTGGGACTGCCCGGCTGTGGACTGCATTGTGGTGTTGCGGCCAACAAAGATTCGGAGCCTGTATTGTCAGATGGTGGGCCGCGGGACGAGGCTGGCCCCTGAAAAGGATCATCTGCTTCTGCTTGATTTCCTTTGGCATACCGAGCGGCATGAGCTGTGTCGCCCGGCGCATCTGATTTGCGAATCCGAAGAAGTGGCCCAACGCATGACCGAGGATTTGGAGGCGGCCGGTTGTCCGGTCGGCCTAGAGGAGGCTCAAGAAAAGGCTGCCTCCGAAGTGGTGGCCCAGCGCGAGGAGGCGCTGGCCAAGCAGCTGCGGGAGATGCGCAGCCGCAAGCGCAAGCTGGTTGACCCGCTGCAATTTGAGATGAGCATCCAGGCCGAAGACCTGGCCGGGTATGTACCCGCCTTCGGGTGGGAGATGGGCCCGCCGAGCGACAGCCAGCGCGCTACATTGGAGAAGTTAGGCATTTTGCCCGACGAGATCGAAAATGCTGGCAAGGCCTCAAAGTTGCTGGACAAGTTAGCCTTGCGAAAAAAGGAAGGCCTAACCACGCCGAAGCAAATCCGCTTCCTGGAGAGCAAGGGCTTCCAGCATGTCGGCACCTGGCCTTTTGACGCGGCCAAATCACTGATCGACCGCATTGCCGGTAACGGTTGGTTTGTTCCCCGTGACATCAACCCGGCCACCCACTTCCCATCGGCGAACATACCGGAGGTGATCGGATGGTGACCGATCACAAAGACCTGTTGGACATCCTTGGACACGTTGACCCGCGTGTGCTGAGCTACCAGGAATGGGTGAACGTGGGTATGGCGCTGAAGCAATCCGGCTTCACCGCTGCTGACTGGGATGCCTGGAGCGCGGGCGACCCGGCCCGATACCGACCTGGCGAGTGCTTCCGAAAGTGGGAGAGTTTCCGGGGCGCTGCCAATCCCGTGAACAGCGGAACCATCGTACAGCTTGCCCGGGAACAGGGCTACAATCCACCCCGGGATCCCGGGCGCGAATTGGACTGGGATGATACCATCGGCGAAAACCACGACGATTTGGTGATCATCGATAAAGCATGGATAGAGGATCGTGAGGTTTCGGAGCCTGCCGAGTGGAATCCGGTAGCGCACATCGTGAAATACCTGGAGACACTTTTCGAGGCTGCCGAAAATGTGGGATATGTGACGGAATCATGGGAGAAAGATGGCAGGCATCTGCCCAAAAAGGGCAATTGGGATCGTACCGCGGGCGAGCTTATCCATCAACTCAATCAGTGTGGCGGTGACCTGGGCGCCGTATTTGGCGATTGCAACCCGGAAGCCGGCGCGTGGATTCGATTCAATCCACTGAATGGCTTGGGCGTCAAAAACGACAACGTAACAGAGTACCGTTACGCGCTGGTGGAATCCGACGACATGCCCATCGAGCGGCAGAACGCCATCATCCGCGAGCTGGAGCTGCCGGTGGCCTGCTTGGTACACAGCGGCGGCAAGAGCCTGCACGCCATTGTGCGCATTGACGCGGGCAATTACGACGAGTACCGCAAGCGGGTGGATTACCTGTATGACGTATGCCGCAAGAACGGCATGACCATCGATACCCAAAATAAGAACCCCTCCCGGCTGTCCCGCCTTCCCGGCGTGACCCGCAACGGCCACAAACAATATCTGCTTGATACGAATATTGGAAAACCAGATTGGCGGGCCTGGCAGGAGTGGATCGAGGGCGTGAACGACGATCTGCCCGACCCGGAAAGTATCGCCGACGTGTGGAATGATCTGCCGGAGCTATCGCCGCCGTTGATCCACAATGTGCTGCGCCGCGGGCACAAGCTGCTGCTGGCCGGGCCGAGCAAGGCCGGGAAATCCTACGCGCTGATCGAACTATGTTGCGCCATCGCCGAGGGGAAGCGCTGGCTACGCTGGGACTGCGCCCAGGGCCGGGTGCTGTACGTCAACCTGGAGCTTGACCGGGCAAGCT
>Ga0123356_10000283_pt1 | contig 58609 bp, 50 predicted proteins | sample TergutEmb28metaG_2_FD_92546 | JGI IMG/M metagenome (GOLD analysis project Ga0123356, IMG submission 92546) | Embiratermes neotenicus P3 segment gut microbial communities from Petit-Saut dam, French Guiana - Emb289 P3 | ecosystem: Host-associated > Arthropoda: Insects > Digestive system > Gut ...
TTGCCATAAAATCACACGGAGACGCAGAGGCACGGAGTTGTTGTTTGTTATCTTAACTTTAATTCCTATAAATATTTAGATAATAACCCAAGATTTCTAGTTATTAAAATAAAGATTTCTTTAAAACTCTGAGCTCTCCGTGTCCCCGTGCCTCCGTGTGAGGAAATTCTGAAACTAACGTTTGGAGAACTGGAAGCGTCTTCTGGCTCCGGGTTGACCGTATTTTTTGCGTTCAACCATGCGCGGATCACGTGTAAGGTAGCCGTTGGCGCGCAGACTTGCGTAGTTTGCCTGGTCAACCTGACAAAGCGCTCTTGAAAGCCCGTGCCGGCAAGCAATAGCCTGACCATTACAGCCTCCGCCGTAAACATTGATTACGATATCAAATTTATTTTCGTTGGAGGTAACCATTAAAGGCTGCTTTACAATCAATACATGTTCACTTTGAGGAAAATAAACACTTAAATCCTTATCATTAATAATGATTTTCCCGCTTCCGCTGCGAATATAAACCCTAGCGACGGATGTTTTTCTTCTTCCTGTACCTATTCCAAGATTCTTAATCATTTAATTTGTCCTTTATATATCTATTGCTACTGGTTTTTGGCTGTTATGCGGATGTTCGGTTCCGGCATAGAGTTTTACGTTTTTTGCCATTTTTCTGCCGAGCGGACCTTTGGGGAGCATACCTTTTATGGCAAGTTCCAGCGGTTGAGTAGGATGTTTTTCCATCAATTTTTCGAAACTATTGGTTTTTAGACCGCCTACATAGCCGCTATGACGATAATACATCTTTTGTTCGGTTTTTCTGCCGGTTACAGCAATTTTATCCGCATTTATAACAACAACAAAATCCCCAACTTCCTGATGGGGTACAAAAATAGCCTTATTTTTCCCTCTGACAATGGACGCAACCTTAGCTGCCACCCTGCCCAGGATCTTTCCCTCAGCGTCAATAACATACCATTTCCGTTCAACTGACGCGGGTTTTGCAAATACTGTCTTCATATCAACAACCTTCCATAAATTAAGTAACGGGACATTCAGATTACAAAAAATACAAAAAAATGTCAATAGGATAGCGATTTCGGTCATGCAAAACGGCATATCCGCGCCATATATAGTAAATCAATTTTTTGGGGGTTGTAATGAAGAAGTTAAAATCAGTGCTTTTACTTTTTGCAGGTTTTTTGGCAATTAACGGTTGTATTTTATCCGAACCGGGGATACTAGAGGATTCCAAGTATATAACGATTATGACCTGGAATGTTCATAACCTGTTTGACGGCAAGGATGACGGTTATGAATACTCTGAATTCCTACAGTCATCCGGGTGGTCTTTGGAAAAGTATATGGGCAGGATTAATTCGATTTCTGCCGCGATTGACAGGCTTGAAGTTTATCCTGATATCCTTATTTTACAGGAAATTGAATCACTTCAGGTTCTTGAGGATTTGGAATTTGCTTTAAAACGCAATTTTTCATGGAGCCATTTTGTCAATAATCCTGAATCTGCGATAGGAGTGGGAATACTCAGCCGATTTCCTATTACCGAGGTTATGGCTCATTCTGTCACCGTTCACAAAGATACCGCTCCTCGTCCTGTTTTGGAAGCTAGAATACAAACAGGAAATGGCGATTTTATTATTTTCGCATGTCACTGGAAATCTAAAATCGGAGGTGATGATGTTACAGAAAGTGTTAGAAAAGCCTCTACCAGGGTTATTCTGCGCCGTATCCGGGAGCTGCAAAAAGATGAACCGCAAACAGGTGTAATTGTAGCCGGTGATTTAAATTTAAATTATGACGAGTTTTACAGAAGGGGGTCAAATGTTGTTTGCGCATTAATACCAGATGATCCGCTTTGTATTAAATTAACTAACATTGAAAAAGATGCTCAAAGAGATTATGTCGTTATAAACGGCAGTAAACCGCCGGTTCCTGTACATTTCCCTGAAGAGACGATAGTGCTTTATTCTCCATGGATAAATGAACTGAAAAACGGGTCATATTTTTACCGGAATAGCTGGGAAACAATAGATCATTTTCTTGTGTCCGGTCATTTTTTTAATAAGTCTTTATGGTTATATGAAAAAACAATAGTTATAAACTTTGAGCCGTTTGCAAATTTTGATGGAATTCCGGTTCCGTATAATCCGCGTACTGGAAACGGGTTAAGCGATCATTTGCCGCTTTTACTTACTTTAAAATTTGTAAATGGCGATTAAAAGCACACTATTTTTTTGCAGCGGCAGCTTTGGCGTCTAATTTATTAAGGATTGCCTGTAACGCATCTTTTTCTATCAGATCAATTAGACGCGCTTCTGTATATCTTTTTGCTTCATCGGAATATTTTCCTACAGTGATACAGACACCCTTGCCGGCTTTTACATCTTTTAAGTGAGAGCCGAAATCTCTTACAACAAGCTCGCCGATTGAACCTTGTGTTCTTATAAATCTGAACATGATCAGATCAGACCACTTTGCCGTATCAATTTCAGCCAGAATATCAGCCCATTCATTTTTATTGACAGATATGTTTGTAATTTTTACTTTTGCTCTTGGATAATATGTCATTACAATTTTACGGCATAAAGCAACAAAGTCAGCAGAAGAGCCCATAATGAATGTCTGTAAATTACGGTTGGCATTTAATTCAATATATTTACTTAATAAAACATTGACGTCTTTAAATGATGGATTTTCCGCCTGCAGTTGTTTTAAATAAGGGATGGCTTTTCCTATTTCGTTTAATTTAATTAGTGTAGTAGCCAGCTTGTAACGAAGATCTGCCAGAATATCCGCTTTTATATTCTGATGCCTGAGCCCTATTTCAAAATCCACAACCGCAGCTTCATACTGTCTTGTATCAATATGAATGGTTCCTGCTAAAAGACAGGCATTGGGTCCCATCATAGGGTCTGCCCGCAGATGGTTAAAAATGCGCAGAGCTTGTTCAATTTGATTTGCTTCGTGGTAACACTCTGCCAATGTATAAAGCGATTCTTTGTCGTCCGGGGCAAGGTCTATCGCTTTACGTATAAAACTCATCGCCTCTTTGGGTTTTTTTAATCTGAAAAGTGAATGACCCATATAGCGAAGGACTGCCGGGCTGTCAGGGTCTTGAGTGCGGGCTTGTTTTAAAAGCTGAACCGATTTTTCATAATTCTTTCTTTCAAACTCAAGAACACCCAATTCGTAGTTCACTTCAAAATTATCCTGCCTGAATGTTCTTGCCATCGAAAAGCCTTTGTAAGCCTGTTCTATCATATTGAGTTTACGGGCTGAAAGTCCGTACCTTAAAAATACTTCAAAATTATCGATGCCTTGAACATGGTTTATCGAAATCTGGTCTATCAATGTTTCGTATGTTCTCATGGCTTTGTCCCAGTTGCTTTCATCAAAATAAGCTGTAGCTAAGGTAAAAAGCGCTTCAGGATCATTTGGATTTTGCGCAAGTCTTTTGGTTGCTTCTTTTAATGCTGCATTGCGATCTTTAGACATCTTCCCCATGCCAAAAGAGGCTTTCCCCAAAACTCCTTTTAACAGAAAGATGACACTTGTGACCATTACAATGGCAATTAATGCTATAAAAATAGGACTCATATCTAGTATTATCGGTTATTTTTGTATTTTTTATCAATCGTTTTGCCGATAATTATACACAATATAGGACAAAACAAGCTAATTTAGATAAAATCAGTCTTGACAAAGGTAAATTCTATAACTAAATTTAATAAAACAGCTAAATAGTTTGGAAAAAGGAGTTAATCCAATGGCATCAAGTATTGGAATTAAGATCGCCAACGGAGAATTCTATCCCCTGGTGGAAGAGAATTCTTTAATTAAAAAAAGATTAATTCTTACCACCGTTCATGATGATCAGCCCAGTGTGCAAATTGATTTATTCAGAAGCCCTGAAAATGTAATGGCGGATGCTCAGTATATAGGTACTGTAGTTGTCGAAAATATCAGACCAAGACCTAAGGGTGAACCTTCTATCGAAATGGTTATTTCCTCTGACAAAAACGGAGATATAATTGCCGATGCTATTGATCTTGACGCAAGCTCAAACGGCGAACATTATGTTCTGACAGTTTCATTAAAATCTATTGACGATATTTCAAAGGATATGGAGATTCAGGATTTTGAACTTGAATCAAATGAAGAGCCGCCTTCGGGTCTTTATCATCATGCTAAAGAAATCAGACAAGATAAAAAATCGTCTTTTAAACCCTGGGTATTTATATTAATCTTACTGCTTTTATTATTAGGACTTCTTGCCGCATGGTTATTTTTCATGGGAGGTCTTGAAACAGCCCGTTCCTGGTTTAATAAACCTGCAGCTTCGGTTACGCAATCTGCACCCGCACCTGCGCCGGAGCCTGCACCTGCTCCAACCCCTGTTCTTGCAAATGATCCTGAGCCGCAGCCTGTAATAACAAGCGAACCGGAGCCTGTAAGTGAACCTGTTCAGCAGGTAGTTGAAGCTGTTCCGGTAATTCAAGCACCTGCTGCTCCGCCTGCGCCAAGACAGCAAGGAAATGTAGTCCGTGCCAACAATAGGGTTCCGCCTGTTTTTTCGTTTAACGTTCCTGAAACCATTCCAAGAGAAGGTGTCAGTTATGTGATTCGATGGGGCGATACATTATGGGATATTGCAGATGCTTTTTATCGTGACCCTTGGCAATATCCGCGTATTGCAAGGCACAATAATATCAGTAATCCTAACCTGATTATATCAGGTAGAACAATTCGTGTTCCTCCCAGGAATTAATTATAATTATCCGGAGGAACTGGAATTTTTTTGCTGAATAACAAACAAACACCAAAAACTTTAATCTTAAGTTTAACCTGCATTTCTTTTTTACTCTTGATATGTTCGTGTGCGTCGCCTCAAATTATCCGGAATCAAAATGACTTTTATCAGGGTTTATTGATTGAAGATAATAATGAAGAAAAAATCATGTTATTTGAAAACGCTTTATACAGTTCCAATAAATTTATAAGACAAGCTGCAGCGGATGAACTTGCAATTTTAATGCTGAATGGATCGGAACTTTCAATTAAAACAAAAGACCTGATGCGGAAAGAAGCCTCTCCCTGGTGGGTAACAGCTTTTGAGATAACAGCGCAAGCTGTTGCAGGACGAGCCAACAAAGAAAAGATTCTTTCATATCTGCTTGATATTGATCATACTACGGCTATTTCATTCAGCGCTGCCAGGCAATATACATTGCAAGAATTAAAAAAGTATGACGTTTCTTTTACCAATTATGAAGAAGCTGTAATCGAAGCACACTATGCTGTTTCACATCTGCGTTTTAATGATGCGTTAAGCTCATTTCGCATTTTCCGTACCGGAAATAACTGGCCTGCGCAAATACCTGCTATTTTTGTTCAGTACCCAAATTTAATTAATGATCTGGGAAGGACATTTGAAGCAATTCAATCGTCGCGTAACGAAGGCATTGCTCTTTTTGTACAATGGGAAGCGCAATTAAACAGGCAAAATTCAAGAACAACAGAAGATCTTCGTTACAGGCTTTTATTTTATGCAGGCAGGGTAACACGGCGTATAGGACAAACTCAAAACGCTCAAGCGGTAACTTTTTTTGAACGCGCCTTGCCTCTGGCTCCTGATTACGAGCAGCAGGATGCGTGTATCTGGTATATATTGGATTTATCAATGGGCGGTCCTGTAAATGTTATAATGGAACGTTACGAACGGCTTGTTCCGCTTTGGCACAGCGGAAGTTATTATAATACTCTTACAGAAAGATACTTACACCGTCTTGTTTCGGTTAGTGACTGGAGTAGAATAATTCGGACTTTTGAATTAATAAAAGATGTAAACGGCATTAATATAAAAGCAGGTTATGCGTGGGTTATTGCCCGGGCAATTCAGGAAAGATATCTTTCAGAAGAAGAACGCCGTCTTGCAGCCAGAGCTTTAAATACCGCAACAGCGGAAGTTAATGGATTTATGCGGTTTGCATATAACGCTGTTGATAATTTGGCAATGCCCGGTATTTATTACCGTATGCAAAGCGCCGATGTTCTTGGTTTGCCGTACCTTGTGTTCAGCAATAATGTTCCGCCAGTGCCTGATTCTCCTGTTTTGCAGTTTCTGCTTGGTTTTTTCCATAACGGCGCTGCTAATTTAGTAAATCCATACATAAGATCACTTGAAAGAAATCTTTCTACCGATGAATTACGTGCTGTAGCTCAAGCGCTTGACGAGGCACGGTTGTATCCGCAGTCAATGCGGGTAGTTACTATTTATATTAACAGAGAGGGTTACAGAAGAAACAGGCGTGATTTGGAATTGATGTATCCTCGTCCTTATCTGGAATTAATAGAAAGAAATGCAAAACATTTTAATATAAAGCCGCCTTTACTTTTTGGACTTATCCGCACTGAAAGTGCATTTCAAAGCGCTATAGGTTCGCATGCAGGAGCTGTCGGGCTGGCTCAGCTTATGCCGGCAACTGCAAGAGAGCAGGCTGATATTATCAGGCGCAGGGGAGGTCCTGATTTTTTCACAGCCGACAATACAATCGACAGAACAGATCCTGACGCAAATGTTTATATTGGATCGTTTTATTACAATTATCTTTTAAGCAGATTTGACAATAACGAACAGCTTGCTCTAATGTCCTATAACGGAGGGCAAGGACGTGTTCGCCGCTGGTTTACAGCTTCAACTTTCCCTGTAGATTTGTTTGTAGAAACAGTCACAATTTATGAAACTAGAGACTACGGCAGAAGAGTTCCTGCAATCGGGCGAATTTACGAAGAACTATATTACAAGTGATTATTTTTTGTGTTGATTATAAACCAAGCGCTCTTTCCAATTGTTCCCTTGGATTTCCGCCTCGCACAGTTATTGTTTTTGCAGCTTCGATAAAAGAAGGCAAATCGCTCCCTGAACGTTCATATAAACCGGCGTAAAAATTATCTTCGCCGTGGTATAACCTGAAAAGTTCAAGATAGGCATTGTTAACCGGCAGATCAATAAAAAACCGGTAATTATTATTGGAAAAAAGATTGTCGTATTCAAAGGCAAATCTTTCTTTTGCTCTGTTTATTATCTGCTCTTTTCCAAGTAATTTTTCTTCTTTTGAAGCATTACTTGTATATAAAATATTTAATTCTGCGATTAATTCCTGAATAAAGGATATATAAGTTTGACTGTCTGTATCTGATCCAAACATCGATTTATATTCGTCAGATTCTTCGCCGTAATATTTTTTTATAAAAAGTCTTGCTCCTTCGTTACCGATAAATGTCGCAAGCTCTTCATTAAATTGCACTTGTCCTTTAATAAAAACCGTAGCGTGAACCTGTTCATGAATTATAAGGTCGGCAAGTCTAAAAGGTGAATAACTTCGCATATATGAATATAACGGGTCTTTAAACCAACCCAATGTACTGAAAGCTTCCACCCCCCGAATCCAAACATCCAAATCTTTTTTTTCAAGTTTTTCTCTTTCCTTGCGGGCATCTTCAATATCAAAAAAACCCTTATAAGGCAGCCTGCCAACAATTGGATATTTCCATTCGTGCCGCCGGAATGAATCCCTTGCCGAAGCTGAAACTACTGCAGCCAGATAATTGCGGTCAAGTTCAACGTAATTTGTATAGTTTTTGCTCATTGCAAGACCCAGCTCTTCGCTTGCAAATTTACGTATTTCCAATACAAGTTTTACAAATTCTTCATCATCAACTTGCTCCAAAGGGATAGCCTGATTCAGGTAACCTATCATGGTCATACCCTGTTTTACAGTATAACAACCGGAAAATAAAATGCAAAATACCAGAAGAAAAACAACAGCAAGTAATACCGGCAAATGGAAAAACCTAAAATTACTCATAATACTCCCAAAAGATATAAGTTATACTTGCATTTTATTCATTATTATTCTATTATAGCTCAATGTAGTTGTCAAAGATGTATGTTTGGAGGTATGAATGTCAAGACCGATAACGCTATTTTCCGGACAATGGGCGGATATGCCTTTTGAAAAATTTTGCGAAAAAGTAAAATCTTTTGGTTATGAAGGAATAGAAATTGCATGTTGGGGTGATCACCTTGATTTAAAGAAGGCAGCGACAGATCTTAAATATGTTGAAGATCGCAAAAACATTCTTAAAAATCACAATTTAAAAGTTTGGGCTATTGGAACTCATTTGATAGGTCAATGTGTAGGTGATAATTGGGAACCTCGCTTGAACGGTTTTGCTCCTTCGGCGCTTGCCGGTAAACCGGAAGAAATCCGCAAATGGGCAATTCAAGAAATGAAATACGCTGCTGTTGCGGCAAAAAACATGGGTGTTAAAATTGTTACCGGTTTTATGGGAAGTCCCATTTGGGCATACTGGTATTCTTTCCCGCAGACAACAGAGCAGATGATCAACGACGCTTATGCGCAGATCATTAAACACTGGACTCCCATTTTTGACGAGTTTGACAAAAACGGTATAAAGTTTGCTTTGGAAGTTCATCCTACAGAAATAGCTTTTGATTATTACACAGCAGAGCGGCTTTTAAAAGAATTTAAAAACCGTAAGACACTCGGTTTTAATTTTGATCCGTCTCATTTAATTTGGCAGGGTGTTACGCCTCATATTTTTATTCGTGATTTTGCTTCAAAAATATTACATGTACACATGAAAGACGCCGCTGTCACTCTTGACGGCAAAGCGGGTATTCTTGGTTCTTTCCTTACCTTTGGTGATGTTAAACGAGGCTGGAACTTCCGTTCGCTTGGACATGGAGATGTCGATTTTGAAAGCATTATTCGTGAACTTAATGCGATTAATTACAAGGGACCGCTTTCTGTTGAATGGGAAGATTCAGGAATGAACAGGGAAGTTGGAGCGAAAGAGGCTTGCGAATTTGTAAAGAATATAAATTTTTCACCTTCAGATGTTGCTTTTGATGATGCGCTGAAAACTGAATAGTTTTTATTTGTTATGGGAGGGATAGCAAATGAAAAAAATATTTATTGTATCTCTGTTTTTCTTGTGCGGTGTTTTATTTGCCGATGATTTCAAATGGGATTTGGTAAATGCGCTGACCAGAGGCGATTATCCCGCAGTTGAAAGAATTATTAATCAAAATATCAATTCTATGTCGGCAGCTGACAGAAGACTTGCTGTGAATTTTGCGATTATCTATTCACGGGGAGAATTAACATTAAACGTTTTATCATTATTACGCAGACATAATGTACATCCAAATGCCTTTGATTTGTATACGGCAATCAACAGAAACCAGACTGATATAGTCGTGCAGTATATTATTAACAGCGGAGCGCAGGCAAACGGCGAGATACTTCTTTTGGCGATGGAAAGACGAAGATTTGAATTTGCTAAGTTATTTATTCAAGCAGGAGCGGATGTAAATTATCAATATCCGTTATCAAGAGATTATTCAGACGGCATGACAGCATTATTACACGCTTCAAGGTATGATAATTTAGAACTGGTTAGACTTCTTGTAGATCGCGGAGCCGATATTAACGCAAGGAACAGGGACGGTAATACGGCATTGTCATTAGCTCAAATAAATGGAAACTATCATATTACCGATTTTTTATTAAATAGGGGAGCAAATCATTCAGCTTCTGCAAATACGCCGTCTCAGCAATCGGGAGGGATAGCCGGTTTTATGGAAACTCAGGCAGCAGAGTTTCAACCCGGTATTTACAGACTTTCAGGCGGAGACAGGGATATTTCATTTACCGGAACTGCTAATTTTGGAAGCATTGCTTTTATAAGGAATAACAGAGTATACAATGGTAATTACCAATCAAACAACGGCAGTTTAACTTTAATAATGGATGGGCGTATGTTTGTATACAGATTGGATTCAAATACATCTTTTTCCGGTAATGGTGAAACCTGGGTTAGAGCTAATTAACCTTTTATATCAATAATAGATGCTTTATTTGAATTATTGAATCCGCTTCTTTGGCTTGTTGCATACGGATTGTTACGCAGTGCTGTTATTTCTGATCGCAGTTCCAGCATACGTTTAGACAGCAATTCTTTATTTTTGGTTGAACGTATTACGGCTTCACCTTTTAATTTTTCCAATGATGCTTTAAGACCAGGTACTTCTTCCTGACTTTGATCTGCGGCTTTTATCGGGAACTTATCAGAGATAACCGAATAATACATTTCTTCCAGAGGATCTATAACTTTTTGGATGGAGAAAATATCCGCTACGATTTTTTCTTCTATTTCTACATAAGATAAAAGGTCTTCTGCGCTTCCGGATTCTATAACATTTTGCTGCTTATCCAGTAAATCAAGATAAGAGCGGAAACGATCCCTTTGCTGTGACAGCAGGGTTTTAAAACGTTTTAATACTGCAACTCTTTGAGCGAGTTCTGCCGAGTCAATATCGGTTGTTGTTAATTCATCTACATTAGCCATAACTGACATTTTTCCTCCCAATTTTAAACACCGGAATTAACCGGCAATATTTAATCCTACAGCTTCGCTTGGCTGATCAACATTACTTTGGCTTGCAACTGCATTCCATGTATTTCTAAGATCGGCAAGCATATCCCTAACTACTACTATTCTCGGAATATTTTGATTTATATTTGCTTCTACAAGTTCTCTGTTAAACCATGTATATAAAGAAAACAGATTTTTGGATATTTCACCGCCCTGTTCAAAATTCAATGAAACCATCAACTCGGTTATAATTTCTTCAGTTTTCATAACAGCTTTGCTTATCTGTTCAATTCTGCCGGGATCTTTTTTGTCAGTTTTGTTTAATTCAAGAAGCTCAATAGCTTTTGTCAGCTGCTTTACACCTTCATCATACAACATGACGATAAGCTGCCCTTGTCCAGCAGTCCTGATTTTTGTTTCTTTGTATGTGGAAGATGCGTTTTTATATGACATAAATCCCCTCAGCTTATTATCGGCATATAAAAATTTTACTTTACATAAATTTTAAAATATTTATGTACCAGTCTTAATTATTAATAAATTCCTTTCTTCATCAAGAAACGGCACTTTATACGGAATTGTCTGCCATTCTATATCCAAACCTGTCATTTCTGCGTTGATTTTCTCTTTTTTTCCTTTATATGCGGCAATAATACCGTTTGGTTTACATATTTTAAACAATGTTTTTAATAATTTCGGCTCAATTGGCTTAAATGCACGAAAAGTTACAATGTCAAATTGATTTGCTTCAATTTTTTCCAATTCTTTTTCTTCTATTATAACATTGGATAAATTTAAAACGGCTTTTGTATTTAATAAAAACCCTGCTCTGCGCCCCATTCGTTCGATGAGGGTAAAATCACAATCTGGCAAGGTAATAGCAAGAGGAATACCCGGTAGCCCCGCTCCCGATCCAGCATCAGCGATTTGAATTCTATGAAGAGAATTAGGAACCACAGAGGACACGGAGGAACACGGAGTTTTTGATTCGAAAGCATTATTTCCTCCGTGAAACTCCGTGTACTCCGTGGTTAAATTCTTATTAATTAAATTTGAGATTATCTCCAGTGGCGCTAGGGAATCGAGAATGTGTTTAATTACTAATTCTTCTGTATTGGTAACACTGACTAAACCGTAAACAGAGTTAAACATTTCAATTTCATTAATATATTGTTCGAGTAATGAAATTATTTCTTCTCTGCGCCTCTGCGTCTCTGCGTGAAATTCTTTTTCAATATATCTATATAAAATGCACAAGGTTCTTTTCTTTTATATAACCGTTTGTATGCGCTAAAACATAGGTTCCAAAAGCATTCAGCATCACATCAATAAAAGTTCCGACAGCTATTAAATAAAATGCTATTGGTTTCATGATAAGATATGCAGTTTTGTGTTCGCCTCCGCCGTAGATAAGGCAGAGTGCTATTAATGCAATGTATGCTCCGTCTCCCGGGTGGCGTGCCAGCGCAAAGGAAATGGCAAATGCGTATAATCCGATTGTCAATAAATCGATAGAACCAATTCTTAAATAGTTATGTGATTTTATAATAACTATGAATGCTGCCGCTGCAACCATGGCGCTTCCGCATCTGCAAAAAGTGGCGAACAAAGATAAAGACAATGCGCTGGAACGGCGTTGTATTCCAAAATTTTCTTTTGAATGACGCTGAAGAACCGGGATGGAAAAATTTACATCACCGGAGAAAAATGACGCAATGGCTGGACCTAAAAAACCGTAAAGTACACGCCAGGGATTAACTTTTGGTTTTAAGAAATAAAGGAATAAAGGCAGAATCCCAAAACAAAGCACAATACTGAAAATACCAAGCATGATAATCAAATCTTTATAAACCTGCGCTTGCAAAAGTGAACTGAAACGAACTGCCCAAAAAGCGGCAAGAATTATCAATATAAATCCAAGAATTTCCGAGAAGAATGATGCGATATGGTAAAAAATCCTGGAAAGAGAATCAATAAGCGAAATTACAGGTTTTGAATAGTTGCGATCGTAATTTAAACCCATGCCGAGGAAAAAAGCGAATACACAAAATGGAAACAGGAATACTCCGTCTTTAGCAAGTACGCTGAACATATTTGACGGGAATAAATCCATAATATTTTCTGCGATGCTTAGGCTTAATATTTCTGTCTGCACGTCAGTTTCTATAGGTATTCTTTCCGGCGAAAAAATTATTGTTACCATTATACCCGCAAAAATTACAAAAGCGGAGACTGCTACAATTAAAATAATATTTTTTAAAACCATCGGCCAGAATTGTTCATCCATGCGAAGTTCGTAAACAGCAATGGTAAGAGCAAATACCAAAACCGGAACAACTGCGTACCGTCCAATTCCTAAAGCAAGTTTTTCAAGCCATAAAAGAGCTGCAAAAACACTTTCGCTGTCAGGAAGCAGGAATCCTATAGCCATTCCCAAAACAGAGCCAATTAATAACTTTATCCACACTTTCATATTTTTAGTGTAGTGTATTTATCAAAAATATCCTAGAGGTGAATTATTCTTGCATTTGTAAGGATTTCATGCGAAGTTTCAGTTATTAAAATGTCGTTTTCAAGACGGCAGCCGCCAAGTAAAGGGTCATAAAGACCCGGTTCTATGGTAAAAACCATACCCGGTTCCAATACCCATTCATTTTCGCTCGAATTTCTAATTAAAGGGTATTCGTGCTCCTGAAGCCCGATGCCGTGCCCAAGTGCATGAGGCATTTTCTTTTTTGATTTTGAAAAAAGAGAATCTACAGCCGCCGCTATATCCTTTGCCCGTGTTCCGTTATGTGCCATAGAAATAGCCAATTTTGCAGCTTTTTCTACAATGCTCACAAGTTTTTCCTGTTTTGGATCTAAATCACGGGTAAAGGTAAGTGTTACATCAGTGCAATATCCGCCCAGTTTTACCCCAAAATCCAGAATTGAAAGTCCCTGTCCGCCGAAAGGAGCATAAGTCCATGTAGGAAACGCATGAATAGCATAACTTCTGTCCGATCCTGCTGCGAGTATATCAAAACTTGTACCTTCGCAGCCTTGCTTTCTGGCTTCTGTTTCGATAAAAAGCGCAACATCGGCTTCTGTTTTTAATTTTCCCGATTTTACATTTATTTCCAGTGAATCAATAAGGTTATTTGTTATACCTGCCGCTTTTTGTAAAATGGCTATTTCTTCTGCATCCTTAACAGAGCGTAATTTTCTCAACTCCGATGTTACACCGCTTTCTCTGCAAATAATATCAAAATCGGTTAACTCTCCCACGAAATCCAAAAAGGCAGGATATGGTGTAACTGATGGTATCTCGATCCTTGATCCTGCACTTATACCTAATTTTTTTGCGGCAGCTGCGATGGCTTTATTTGGCTTTCGATCAAAATCATTATATGAAGTAACAAGTACGCCGGATTGAGCGGCATAAATTTTGGCAAGATTTACATCCCAGGCAGAAAGAATTACCCTGCCGCCAGAAGGAGATGATTTATCCAAAGATAAAAATAACAGAGCATCGCCAGGGTGACCTGTAAGCCAGCGGATATTTTGATCCCGCCTTAATTCATTATCTTCAAGCATTAAAAGAGAAATGCCTTCTTCAGCCATCCAGTCATAAATTTTTTTCTGCCGCAGTGTAAAGATATTTTCTCTTTCCATTTACAAAGCCTATCTTTTTTCTTTAACTTTTTCTTTTTCTTTTGTTATCTTTGCTTCAAGTTTATCGATCATTTTATCGATTGCTTTTGTAAGTTCAAAATCTGATTCCTGAACATGAACGGAAACACCCCAGCGGAAGTTTACGGTTGTTTCAGCGACAAAATCCTTTTCTTTTTTAATTGTGACAAGAAGGTCTACAATCATATTTTCGGCATTGCGTATCCTTTCAATTTTTTTATTAAGATATTCTTTTGCGTCATCATGCAGTGAAAAATGTACTGCTTTAATATCCAAGTTCATTTTAAGCCCCCTCGTATTTTTCGGTCGTAAGAGGAACCCATATCAAGTTCCTTTCTATATTTTGCCACAGTTCGGCGTGCTAGCGCAATTCCTTTTTGACCTAACAATGCACAAATTTCCTGATCCGAAAGCAAGCGGTTTTCATCTGAAATTATCTCTTTAATGATCTCTTTTACGCTTTTTTTTGAGAATTTAGAGCCGGAAGAACCCGCACCGCTGATAGAATTTGTAAAAAAGTATCGAATTTCGAAAATTCCCCACTCGGTTTGCATATACTTGCCGTTTGCTGTTCTGGAAACTGTCGTTTCATGTACATTAAGCTCTTTTGCGATGTCAGAAAGGGTAAGAGGAGCCAGGTATTTAGGACCATTTAAAAAAAACGAACGCTGGAACTCTAAAACGGCATTTGCAACCCGGATTAATGTCTGGTTGCGCTGGCTTAGATGACTGATAAAAAGTCTTGCTTCCTTTATATTTTCTCTTGCAAAATTCCTTGCCGCAGCATCTTTACTTTCGCTGAATTTTTCAAAATTGGAATTGATTCCCAGAACAGGAAAAACATCATCATTTAGATTGATGATAAACTCATCATTCTCTTTTACTACTTTAATGTCAGGTATTACATAACGCACTTCGCCGGAAGCTGAAGCAAAAGCTCTTCCCGGAAAGGGTGACAATGTTTTTAATAGATCGCAAATAATATGTGTATCTTCTTCATCAAGTCCGATTTTTTTCGCAAGGACACTGTATTTTTCACGTTCCAAAAGTTCAAGTTCGTCCAGTAATTTTTCTATATGATTTATTTCAAATTCTTCTATAAAAAAAGGTGAAAGTGAGATTTGTACTTTTAACGCTTCTTTATAATCGCTTGTACAGCATCCCGGCGGATCAAGACCTTGAACCAATTTTATTGCTTCTGCGAGCCTTGGTTGTTCTTTGGCAAAAAGGGTCTGCGGTTTTTCTTTATGAAAGCCGTCATCGTTTAGGTTTTGAATTAAAGACTCTGCTATAATTCGCAGCTTTTTATCAACCGGCTCAAGCTGCAGCTGGTGTAAAAGATGTTCCTGCAAAGTTTCTGATCGGCTAAGAGCGCCTTCGATAAAACGTCTGTGTTCGTCTGATGCTTGTTGGCTGCCTCTGCTGCTGCCGGAAATTACTTTTACATTTTTATAATCCTCAAGCGGAACTGTAATTTTATCTTCGATTAGTTCCAATGCGGGGTTTTTTTCAAGTTCCTGTTCAATTCTTTCACGCAGCTCTGCAATCGGCATCCCCATCAATTTGATCGAAAGGAGCATCTGCGGATTCATTTTGAGACGCTGTTCCTGTAATAAAGACAGACGCTGGACTTGCATGGTTATATGATAACAGAAACGTATGTAAAAATATACCTGTCAAAAATTATTTTATATGTTATAATGGAAAAGTGACTGACACTATGAAGAGGTATTTGTGTGAAGAAAATATTATTTTTAACTGTGTTTATATTTGTTTTATTGAATAATATATATGCTTTAGATAGATATAATTTTACTGGTATCTGGAAATGCAAAAGTACAATAAATTCAATTGATGATGCTTATATTGCGATTACTCAAATCAACACTAGTGAATACTTCATTATTTTTATAAATCCATTTTGGGATCATCAGCTTGATTATTCTGAATATGGAATATTAATTGAAAATAATTATATTTCAATACATTCAAAAGAGCACATGTTTTTTATTGAAATTACTCAATTAGGTTCTCTTTATCATTATTGGAATTCACTAGATGATCCTTATCCATCTAGATTTGAAAAAATAAGTGACATTGAATTATCTGCTAACATCCTAAATAATAATATAGATTATTTATTATTACTTTTTAAGTCTTTGGAATAAGTAAATGCATGATGCTTGACATCATTAAAATTAGGGAGAGAGCGGAGTATGAAAAAGGAAAAATTATTGATTTTTGTAGGTGTAATTTTTTTATTAATGTTGATGATTATGTTAATAAACCCGGCATATAGACCAACAAGTCTAATAAGAAACGATATACTTAAATTCACACCTATTGGTATGAATATGGATGAAGTATTAGAAGTAATTGAAGAAAGAAATAATTGGAGGATTATGACTAGAAGTTCTGAAAGAGGGTACATATATATGAAATTACCGCCGGGACAACGAGAAGTTGGAATAAAACATATTTCAGTTGATCTCGGAAATTCATGGTATTTTTGGTATGTAATCTCATCTTGGGCATTCGATGAAAACGGGATTTTAATTGATGTTTTTGTTGAAAGACCAACAGCTAATTAATTTAGCGTAGAAGTGACTGACACTATGAAGAGTGATATTAAAGATAAATTAACTACTCGTATTACTAATTTAATAATGAATACTAAATTTAATCTTACATCTTTAAAATATTTTCCATTACATTTTGGAAATATTGAAGTTGAGTTAACTAATAATGAATACATTGTTAGGTTTACCTATGACAGAGGAGATGTATACAGAGAAGTGGAAATAATTAATGCTCCGCAATTTAATAATCAGCAATTAGTATATTGTCACTTAACACCACATAATGAAACATATGAATTATTAATAAAGGCAATTGATGAATTTATTTGTAATTAAAAACACAGACAGGTGCAAATGTGGGGGTGCTGGATGTAAACAGGGGGAGCCGCGTAATTTAATGCAACGAAATTGTTGGAGATGCAAAACTCTTGTTTTAAGATGATGCATAAGTAATGAAACTGTTTATATATCAGAAATGTATGGGTGCGGATATTTTTAAGAACAGGGAAGCCTGCGGGTCGAGAAAACTATCTTTGGAATTCTCTGCGGAAGAGACTTCGGCTCTGTAGCAGATTCATCCAAAAGTTTTATTCGGCACGAAGGCTTCCCTGTTCGTTAATATTATTTATATACATTTATTTCTGATGTTACCTGCGGGGGTTTTTGCGTAAGCCTGTGAGAAAAGTTATAAGCATACATTTCAAATATTATTAGAGTTTTGCTTATATATCTTACCCTTAAATCAGCAAAAGGTGACTGACACCATGAAAATCATATTTTTACTTCTAAACTTTGCTTTCTCAATTTTTTTAACTCAATAATAATCAAAACACCGGTAACAATAAATGCAAAACCGTCTGCTACAGGAGCCGCGGTGATTACACCCCAAAGCCCCCAAAACCTGCCAAAAATTAAAATACAGGGAATAAGTGCGATACATTGCCTTAATAAGGAAAGAAAAATAGATATTTTCGGACGGCCTGTTACTACAAAAAGATTTGTCGAAACAATTTGAAAACCTGCAAGAGGCAGTAAAAGCATCATAAGACGCATAGCGCGGGGTGTAAACTGCATAAGAGCTTCGCTTCCTTGCGGCGTAAATATTTTTACAAGCTGAACCGAAAATATTTGCACGATTAAAAAACCTGTAAAACAAATTATTGTAGCAGCTCCGATAGCGCCAAGGTACGCACGTTTCACACGGTCAAACTTTTTTGCTCCGTAATTATAACCGAGTATCGGCTGCACCCCCTGATTAATTCCAAATACCGGCATAAGAATAAGCATTAAAATAGCGCCTATAATATTCATACCCGAAAGCGCTATATCAGTGCCGTTATCTACACCTAACGAAGAAGCTCCGTACCAGCCGATGCTTATGTTATTTAACAATTGCACCGCAGACATTAAAAATTGCAAAAGGAATTGTGCCGAACCGAATGCCATTATCTGCTTTATGATTACCGGATCGGGTTTAAAGCGGGCAAAAGGATTAAATTTTACAACCGCTTTTTTACTCATTGCAAAAAATAAAATATATACAGTTACAATCGACTGTGAAACAACAGTCGCCCATGCAGCGCCTTCAACACCCCATTGAAAGACGAGAATAAAAAGAGCGTCAAAAATAATATTTAAAACTGCTCCGAGAATCATACCGATCATCGTAATTTTCGGAAAACCCTGCGCTCTTGTACAATGCGAAAGACCGAAACTAAGCATAAAAAAGATAATGCCGAAAAGTGTTATGCGAAGATAATCTTTTGCAAATCCGATTGCTTCGCTTCCTTTTTCCGCACCCATAAACGAAACTATTTGGTCTAAAAAAATTAATCCCAGTGTAATTAATAAAATGCTGATCCCTATCAATAAAAAGAAACAATGATTTAGAGCATTTTGCGCTTCCTGTTTACGTCCCTGTCCAAGACGCATCGAGATCATATTGGCGGCTCCAATTCCAAAGAGCATCGCAAATGCCATTCCGACGGTCATTAAAGGCATAATAAGAGCAATTCCGCCGAGGGCAGTTTCGCTGACAGCATGACCTACAAAAATTCTGTCTACAAAATTATAAAGAGCATTAACTACCATACCTGTAATTGCCGGAATGGAATATTTTAAAAGTAATTTACCGACAGGTTCATTGCCGAGTTTTTCTGCAGCATTCATAACAACTCCTTATTTTACCCTGATAGCCCAGATACGAAGCTGCTGCGCAGCCCAATGTATAATTAATAAACGCAGGCAATTATATGTGGAAAGCTCTTCATCCAAAATTGCCTGCGAAAGAACAGTTTTTATTACACCCGGGTTTTTTGAAGATTCATCGTGAGTAAGACCTTCTATCTTATGTCTTAAAAGTTTATGTTTTGGCTCGGGAAGTTCTAAAATCCAGTTTGAAAAAGGCAGACCGTTTTGCTTTTCCAGGTATTCTGTTACAGCATTATGAAAATTATCAATATGAGATGTTAGCTCAGGATTTATTTTCTTGTTTTTCCTGTTTCCTATAATCGATTTACAATATTCCAATGCCGCTTCTGTTTCGTCAAAACAAAGAGTATTTGCTAAAGAATTATTTGCGACATATTTAATATGTACAGAATAAAATTGCCGCTGCGTTCCAAGTATTGCAGCCATTGCAAGAATTGCTTCGTCTCTTAGATACAAATGAGGATCTGCTCTTCTTAAAATTTCCAAAAGACATAAAAGGGAATCTGCGTTACGGTAAAATCCTAAAGCCTCGGCTCCCATAATTTTTAACCTGGGGTTTTGAGTATCTAAAATTATTTTTTCTATTTCAGGGCGAAACTCTTCATCTTTCATTTTTGAAAGAGAAATTATCGATTCGCCTGCCAGCATATAATCGCCGCAAGAGGCAAGCTCGCGCAGTTTCGGGATGGCATCTTTACAGTTATGTTTTCCCAGAATACGCGCGGAAATATATGCTGTAGTAAAAAGATTGTTTGTTACATCTTCCAGCAATGCTTTTTCTGCATTTTTTCCGAGTACATGCAATTTTTCCAATGCTCTTATCGCTTCCAGCCGTGTAGCAAGACGAGGCGATCTAACCCGTTCCAAAAGCCCGTCAATCGCAAGATGGGATGGAGTGTCGTGTAACGCACCGAGTAAAAGGTTTTCTTCATCTGAATCCTGGGCTTTGTTTAATTTATCCAAAAGGCTTATTGCCCGAAGGTCTCTGACAGAAAAAATGACATCAAGTGCGCCTTTTAAGGAAAGAGATCCCAACGATTTCATTGTACTTTGTCTTGCAAGTGCAATAACAGTAAGTAAAATCATTATGATAAAAAGAATTTTAAATGAAGTAAAAGGAGAAACCCCAATCAAAAGAAAAAAATCAATAAAAAGTCCTGCGGCAAATGTTCCGCCGGCTCCTGCAATGCCGAATATAAAAAAATAAAGAATGCCCATATCCAGAGCTTTTTGCGGCGGAATTAAGGCAAGAAAATATGTCTGCGCAATACCTTCCGAACCCAAAAAACCGAAATGCAGCATGAAAAACAAAAAGACCATAAATAAAATGGAGCCTGTCATGTTTTCTATTGCAGAGTAAGGAAAAAATACTAAAAAAATTAAACTTACAAGACCGAGTATCACACAGACAAGAAAAAGCGGTTTTGCTCCAAGGCGGTCAACAAGGAATTTTACAATCATACCTGCCATCAAAAAACCAAATCCGCCGAAAACAGAGTAAAGCGAAATTAAACCATCGTTATGTTCAAAAACTTCACGGGCATAAACTACGATAAATGTTCGAGTAACGCCTGAAACCATTACAACCAGAAAAAGAATTAACATAAAATGCCGTAAGTAATCCTGTGATAAAGCGTCTTTAAAAATATCAGTGAGCTTTTTTTTACGTCCGCCGGTTTCAATAGATTCTTCAATGCCGGGTTCAGGTACTTTTCGTATTACAGCACCGCTTATAATTCCTGTTATCACTCCAAGGCTTAAAAGAATGGAAAAAACAAAAATTGGCGGTTCCATTCCAAGCACCATAGCGATGATAAAACTTCCGAACATTCCGATTGCGCTGTTAATAATCTGCAGCTGGGTTAAATAACTGCCTTTATCAGGACCTGATGCCAGAGAACTTAAAACAGGATTATTTCCAATCATTCCAATTCCGCGGAAAAGATGAAAAAACAGAACTCCAAGCATTATCAGTAAAAGTGCTGTATTTCTTTGCCCTGCATAATCAAAAAACGGAGCAATTACAGCCAGAATCATGCAAATTGATCTGACAATCCAGGTGAAACAGAATATCCCGATTATGGAAAAACGCCGTGTTAGAACTTTTCCTAGCGGTAAAAGAAACAAGGCAATGTAAAAGGTTGCACTCATAAGACCGATATATGTTGATGTAGCTCCCAAACGCAGGGCAAAAAGTGTAATTATTATACCTACCAGTAAATTCCAGGAGACAGCGTTAAAAACATTAAAATAGTTATAAGCGTCACGTGCCTTACGCAAACGATAGGGAGACAGCTGTTTTGCCATATATTTTTACTTTATCAATGGGGATAATAAATAACAAGGAGGCTGCAAGAATGCTGTTTATATGAATACTTGACTGAAAATTGCTTCCATATTATGATGTTTACATGGGTCAAAATAACGGAAATGGCTTTTTTCTCTCTTTAGTTGTAAAACTAATCGCTGCTTTTACCATCATTGTGGTTATAATAATCGGAATTGGTCTTGGACTTTCTATTGCAATGACATCCAATATCATGAATGAAGAAAATTTTGTTGAATTTGCGCCTGCGCTTCCATCAAAGTTACTCGATATAAACGGTATTTTAATTACTGAATTCGCATCTGATGAAAAAAGAGAGATGGTTTCATTAAACGATGTTCCGCAGCATTTAATTCATGCAATTTTAGCTCGCGAAGACCCGGATTTTTACAATCATAGGGGTTTTAGTATCAGAGCTATTGCCCGTGCTACATGGGGTCAAATAATCAATAAACGTTCCGGCGGCGGCTCTACAATTACCCAGCAGGTAGCAGGTACTTTATATACCGATAGAACTGAAAGAACAATAAAAAGAAAATTAAAAGAATTATGGTGGGCTCTGCAAATGGAACGCAGATATACCAAAAACGAAATTCTTGAAATTTATATAAATTATATGCCTATGGGTCCCGGTGCTTACGGTGTTGAAACTGCCAGTAAATACTTCTTTTTTAAAAGCGCAAGTGATGTTACTTTGGCAGAAAGTACAATTCTTGCAATTCTTCTTTCAGCTCCAAGTCTTTTTGACCCAATAAAAAATCCGAATTTAGTCAGGGACAGGCAGCAGCCTTTAATGGATCGTATGATTCAACTTGGTTATACCACCAGAGAGGAAGCGGATGCTTCTTTTAACGAATATTGGGATAATTTTGATTATACACGGCCTGCTTTGTCTGTTTATTTAACCCGTGAAGACAAAGCGCCCTGGTTCAGCGAATATGTACGCCGTGAACTTGACAGACAGTTGTATGGAACCAGAGATTATTTTCGTGATGGTTATATAGTGCATACAACCCTTAATCTTGCGCATCAGGAAGCCGCCGAAAGATATATGGCAAGGGGATTGGAAATAGGCAACAGAGAATATGCCGCATTAAACAGAAGAAGTAATAACGTAGCAATCCGCGGCTCTCTGCCTTTGATAGATCTATTAACTCTAACTTTTGACCTGGGTGAAATTCGTGCTGCATCTTCCGGGCAGCACCAAACAAGAACAATTTCCAGATATTCAAGAACAGTTAACCCTGTAATTGATTTAATGGTTTTAGCTTTTGGAATTGATGAAGCAAAAACAATTACTGATCCCGGTTTTGCGTGGATTAGGGAAAATACCGAGCAAAATGTAGTAGAAGGCGCTCTAATTACTATAGAAAATGATACAGGTTATATAACCGCTATAGTAGGCGGTTCAAAATTTGATGAATCAAATCAGCTTATCCGGGCAACTCAGGCTAGTGTTCAGCCCGGTTCTGCTTTTAAACCTCTTTATTATTCTGCCGCCATAGACAGCAGAAAATTTACTATGGCATCCATGATTTATGACAGTCCGATGGTATTTTACAACGAAGACGGAACCCCTTATTTCCCGCAAAACTACGGCGGAGCCTGGAGAGGACCTGTTTTACTTTATAATGTACTGTCACTTTCATTAAATATACCGTCTTTACATATTTTGGAACAAATTGGTTTTGATGCTGCAATAAACAGATCAGCAGCTCTTTTGGATTTTACAGAACCTGCGCAAATAAGACGCAATTTCCCCAGACTTTACCCTCTTGGACTTGGTATCAGTTCTGTATCACCTTTACAAATGGCGCGGGCGTTTGCAGTTTTTGCAAATCAAGGACGTGTTGTTACTCCCATAGCCATTCGTGAAATTCAAGATCGTAACGGAAGAGTCATTTACGATAATGAAAGAGAAGTAAGGCAGGCGCAAAGACGATTGGCGAATAACGGTCAGATTGTTACACCTCAAAACGCTTTTGTTATGACAAGGCTTTTAGAGTTCGGAGTAACTGCAGGTACTCTCGCTCTGGGTACTGGAGCAGGATCTAAATTTACATATAGGGATGCCGAAGGCAGAACATATAGAATGCCTGTCGGAGGTAAAACCGGAACCACGCAAAACTGGGCAGATGCCTGGGTAGTAGGGTACACTCCTTATTATACGACTGCGATATGGTTCGGATTTGACAGACCCGGAAACTCATTGGGAACTCATCAAACAGGTGCTCAATTGGGAGGACCTGTTTGGGGTGATTATATGAGTGAAATCCACAGAGGACTTCCTCAAAGAAACTTTGTAAGACCTACAGGAGTTGTTGATGCAGTTGTTTGCAGAGTATCCGGACTCTTACCGACAGAAGCCTGTGTTGATGGAAGAATTTATTTAACATTCCTTGCCGGAACCATTCCTGCAAGTTATTGTGTAGACCACGGAAGAGTAGATCAATTTGATGCAGGAAGAAGAATTCAAGGAGATCCTACTATTAACATTAATATAAGAGATCTTGACGATATTGGAAGAATTACACTAGATCCTACTTTATTTTCGGATCCGGCTCCAAATAACAGAACACCGTCAGGCGGCCGTAATACAACTTCTAATCCTATTGATATTCCGGATACACCAGTGCCGTTTACACCCGGAAATGATGATGACGATGGTTATCTGCCGTCCTGGAACCCGTTAAATTAAATTGAAAGACAGGTGCGCAAAACATCGTGCCGACTCGTTCATCACTTGAATAATACAAGCGGCGCATGCTGCTGTTCAGAAAAACGCTGGAAGAACCTGCTTTCGGAGCCATCCAGCGTCCAAAATGAAAATTATTTATTAAACCAAAAAATCATTATACATTTTAGACGCTGGACTTTTATTTTCTCTAATTTTCGTTGCCTGTTTACATGTCTCCTGCCGCAGGGAGCTCCAGAAATGTTTTTCTGTCCAGCACCTGCTCCGCCTGTAAAAAGAAATGGTATTTTTGTATTGATAATAATTGCATAAGGCGAGCAGCGGAAAGACTTGCAGGCGAAATATGGCAGTTTTTCATAATAGATATGTAAGTTTATCCAGCACTCATCGAAATTGAAATATTAAAAAAAAATCATAAAACAATAAACCACAACGAATTGCTGGAGGAGCCATAAAGGAATTTCGAAATTTCTGCCATCCGGAGCCAAAAGGCTTTTCGCAGCTCGCCTTTCAATATAATTTTATCGTTGGACAAGCTATAAATGAACAGTTGACATTATTTCCTTCTTTATTTACTGTAATTATATGGCGCCGTACCCAAGCGGTAAGGGAGCGGTCTGCAAAATCGCGATGCATCAGTTCGATTCTGATCGGCGCCTCTTAATATGGAAGACTCATCACTGCAAGCAGTGGACTCATATTATATAATTCTTGTAATCTCGCTTTTTGTTTTGTTATGTTTTTCCGCTTTTTTTTCCGCTTGCGAAATGGCTTTTTCGTCATTAAACCGGATTAAACTTAAAAGTCTTGCGGTAAAAAGCAAACGTGCACGCCTTGCCTTAAAAATGATCGAAGTCTATGACAAAATTCTTTCTACAGTTTTAATCGGAAACAATATTGTAAATATTACTGCATCCGCATTGGCAACAGCTCTTTTTATCGGTTTGTTCGGAGCTAAAGGAGTAACTATTGCTACTTTAGTTATGACAACCCTGCTTTTAATTTTCGGTGATATTTCTCCAAAAGCGCTGGCAAAAGAAACACCGGAGTTAACAGCTCTAAGAAACGCACCTCTTTTACGTTTCTTTGTTTTTTTGCTTACCCCTGTTAATTTATTGATGAGCGGATGGAAAAAAATACTTATGAAGATATTTCCTGTAAAAGTAAATCTTTCAACAACCGAAGATGAACTTTTAACCTATGTAGAAGAAGTTAGGCAGGAAGGAGTTATAAATATCCAGGAAGAGCAGATGATCAAGCAGGTAATCGGATTTGATGATCTTAAAGTTTCGGAAATATTTACTCCCCGTATTGATGTTGCGGCAATACCGGATTCTGCTTCTGTTGATGAAATTGACAGAAAATTCATAGAAACAGGATTTTCCCGCCTTCCTGTTTACCGTGATTCAATTGACAATATTACAGGTATTATTATTTTAAAAGATTTTTATCATGAAGTAATGAAAGGATTAAAAACACCGGCGCAAATTCTTACTCCCGTTGTATTTGTTACAAAGACAATCAAAGCGGAGAAACTTCTTAGAACATTACAGAAAAAACAGGCTCACATGGCAGTAGTGGTGGACGAATACGGCGGCACTTTGGGAATTGTATCAATAGAAGATATTTTGGAAGAACTGGTAGGTGAAATCTGGGATGAACATGATGAAGTTGTTGAACCGGTAAAAAAAGAAATAGACGGTAGTTTTACAGTCCTTGGAAGCCTGAACTTTTCTGACATGCTGGAAACGATTTTTCAGGATGAAGATAATAAAAAAAGTGATGATTTTGAAATTCCTGATACGACAATAGCAAACTGGATAATGGAAAGTCTTGGAAGACTTCCCCGTGCTTTTGAAATTTTAACATGGAATAATTTAACTATTATTGTATTAAAAGTTGTAAAACAAAGAGTTATGGAAGTAAAAGTAACCGTTAATATTAACCGTTAGCGTTTATCGTAGTGCCTGTATATTCTTCGCCGTTTAATATCTTTTTTAAATTTTCCAAATCTCTTCCGCCTGCGCAGATTACTTTTAGCCCTATTTTTTCTGCATGGCGGCTTGCTATCGGATCAAAGGGAACGTTTTTTCCCGGAACCCATTCATCACCTACAATTAAACGGAAATCTGCCCATTTAATATTGTCTATTGGTTTGGCATTGGGATCGATTTTAGGATCCGCTGTATATACTTTTTCTATATTGGATAAATTAATTACCATGTCAGCTCCGAAACGTTCTGCAAGAAGCACAGCATCATAATCGGTAGAAAAACCCGGTTTCCAGCCTGCAGCTACAAGCACATGACCTGTAAGCGGCTGTACTTCTGTCGGATTTGTTACAACTTCCTGATTGCACCATTTGCACATAAGAGCTTTTATTAACTGAGCGTTTAATCTTGTTGCCATTATTCCTATCCAGTCCGCATTTAAATCAATACTGTTAGCTGATATTTCCCGGTACGCATTTTGATAATGACGTGCAGGACCTCCGCCGCCGACTACAAAAATAAAATGTCTGCCGCAATCTGATTCTATAAATGAACGGATTAACTCAACAAATTTTTTAAGATATTCAATATCAACTTTATCAGGCGCTACGATTGATCCGCCCAGAGAAATTACGGTTACCATATTTACTCCTTTTTATTTTACTGCGCGTAAGTGCCGCTTATAATTATATCACCCCATAAACTGGTATAGGATTCAAGACCGCCTGCGGCTTCTTCCCAAATATTTTGAAGTGAATATGATTGAGGATGAGAAACTATTCTTCCTCTATTTTCCATTTGAAAAAGCTGATATTCACCTCTGGAAAAAGCTATACGCTGATTGTCTAAGTTTCCAAAATAATAGATAGCTTCAAAACCCGGTTGTTGAGAATCTACATACCATTCATGAGTTATATTCATCGATTGAAAAATATGCTGTAAAGCTCCTGCTCCCATGACAACATCAACAGGTATCCAGCCAAAACCGTCAATCCAGAACTCTGCCCAGAAATGACGTGTAGTATGCCCTGTTTGATTTATAAGAACGCCTGCGATTGGGATACAAGGCACTCCTGCAGCACGGGTCATTGTTACAAATAAAAGCATAGTTGTGTATGAATCTGCTCGTCTTTGTTCAAGTGCAGTTACAAGGTTTACAGGAGAGCTCGTAGTGTCTGTAATTTGGATATTTTCGATAATCCAGTTATATATAACTCTTGTTTTTATATAAGGGTTTTGCTCCCTGCCGATTATTGAATTAACTGTAGTTCTTATTTGCTGATTATCGCTTGGAATTAAATCGGTATTTTGTGTGTACATGACAGATAACGGCGTTGTAATTTGTCTTATGGACTGCGGGTTTATGTTTGATTCCACCGCATAAACTTCAACCCTGTATGAATTATCTATGGAATGAGATGAGCCGGCCAAAAGATTATCAAGTTTATATAAACTCACCCCCTTGTGATTTTCTAAAAATGGATAAGTATTGCGTGATATAAGGCGGACATTTCTCTGAGAAGAAGAGATGATAGGTCTTGGCATCCATAAATATAAAGTATTGGGTCTTGTCGCCTCATTAACTCTAATATCAGCAGAATATGAAACGGTGTATATTCGCCTGTCTTTAAAAAATTTAGTACCGGGTTTTCCTGTTATATCAAAATAAACAGGACGTGATCTTCCATGTATGGTTCTTACTTCTAAACTGCCGCTGACAGCTCCGTCAGGCAGTCTGACACGTATTTCTCTGGAACTCCAGGATTCATACCCAAGCTCAATTTCCGATACTTCGATAAAATCCGGATCATTTACCGCAAAAGGATTAAATGAACTTGATTCAAAATCCCATGAAAAAAATACACCAGATACTGAATTCGGCGTATTTTCCCGTGTTACTCCAAAATTATTTCCGGTGATAGTTATAATTGATCCCGGTGCACCTGATTGAGGATTAACAGAAGTTATTCTCGGTCCAAGTCCGAAATTTTCACCGTCAACAGGTCTTGGTACTGAAGCGGTATTTGTAAATAATACACCATTGCTTTTTTTGCCTCTGACATGCACGTAGACAAGTCCCGATTCACCTAACTCGGGAACTCTGACAATAATTAAATTATCCTGCCATAAACTGTAAGAAGAATTTGTAGGTGATATACCGGCTATCATTACATAAGATGAATCGTCACGGGTATTGCCAAAGCCGCTTCCCGTTAAAGTTATAAATTCACCCATTACGCCGATTTTGGGATCAATCGATGATATTAAAGGTGATTCAGAGCCGCATGAATTTAAAAATAAAACCGGCGCTGCCGCCAATACAATGATGAGGAAATATTTATTAGTCATTTCCTATTGTGGTATTTGCAGAATTCGGATTTATTGTAAGAATTATCTGCAATGATGTATTTGATGTTCCAAGGGGAAAGAAATAAATCGGTTCGTTAAAATCCATCGGGATAGTTTGTATGGAAGTATAATAGCTGACACCGCCGCCGGGATTATTAATCCATATATGTCCCTGAGCGACAAGCACATTACCCTGTCTGCGTATAAATGGAGTAAATTGCACAACTACAACTACATTTGAACCTACAAGTCTTATGCCTACGGGGCTGCCCGGTATTGCTGTTCTTGTTTCTGATTCATCCATGAGTAAGTTCTGTTCATCCATTACCCTTGCGTTAATATTCATCGCTAAAGGCTGCATACCGCTTCCTTGACGACCTCCGCCTTGAGCGCTGCTAATACTTGCTGTCAGGATAAAAAAAACAGCGAAAAAAATACCGATGATATATTTTGATCGATTCATGCTTTTGGTCATTCTATTGGTTTCTCCTGGTTGGGCGGCTGCCTTCGCTTGATCTTTCACCCGATCGATCTCCTGATCTTCGGCCTGACTGATGCTCCGAATTATCTTTTACATAATCAGCCGACCTGATTATTGCAGGTTCGCCGGCTCTGTGAAAATCTTTATTTTCAGGCAGTCTGAGGATAATAATATCTGATCCGTCAGAAGATGACAAATATTGAAGAACACTGTCTATATTCGCTACAGGCAGTACCTGCATATCATTATCTTCAAGAATTCCTTCAGGAACTATTTGCTGCAAAGCTATTCCGTTATTATTTTGTCCGCCGCTAGGCCATAATACCAGCATAAATATTATTACAACAGCAGCCGCAGCAGCCACAGGTATGGGGATGGAAAGTCTTTTTTGCATTAATCCCGAAGTATTAAACCTGCGGATATTATTTGAACGGGGCTGGAAGCGCCGTCTTGTCTGCAGATTCTGCCAAATTCTGTCTTTTGCCGCGTTCATCATTTCATTTTCTTCGGCAGCAGATTGTGCAAAAGATGTTTTATTTATAATTTGCTTAAAACTTTCAAGTTTTTCTTTGCAAGCCGTGCATTCATTTAAATGGCTTTCAAGTTTTTCTTTCCAGGGTGACGGAAGCTCGCCATCGAGGTAAATAGAAAGCAGTTGAGGATCAGGACACATTAGCTCCCCCTTTGGCTGCAGCCTGCTCGGCATCTGCGAGCAATACGGCAAGCCGTTCACGGGCTCTGAAAACCCGTACTTTTACATTTCCTTCGCTTATGCCAAGTACTCTGCCAATTTCTTTATAATTCATTTCTGCATACTCTTTTAATATCAATACCATACGTAAATTTTCCGGCAGCTTATCAAGAGCGGTTTTAACTTCTTCGCTCGTTTCCTTCTTGACAAGTAACCCCTCCCCGGTCTCCTCCTGTCTGTGATCTTCTCTGAAAGCGCGCTGATACGCTTTACGTTCCCGCTCCTTTCTCTTTGCATAATTGAGCGCAGCGTTTTTTACTACGCGAATTAGCCAATACTTAGCTTCTTCAGGATTAGGAAAAACCATATTTTTTTCGTATAAACGAAAAAAACTTTCCTGACATAGGTCTTCTGCCGCTTCGCTGTTGTTCGTGACCCTGTAAGCTACTCTGAACAAAACCTGGAAGGTTGAATCATAAAGGCGCTTGAATTCACGGTTATAATCAACCGGTCTTAATTCACTGGCAGCACCCGTTTTTGCAGAATCAATGTTTGCGTTGTCTTCCTGTTGCTCTTCTATACTATTAAACAAAACTTATCTCCAATTGTTACATGCGCCGCCAGGTAGTTCCTGAAGGTCCGTCTTCCAGTATTATACCACGATTTTTAAGACTTTGTCTTATATTATCAGCAGTTGTAAAGTCTTTTGCTTTTTTTGCATTAATTCGCTTATTAATAAGGTCATTAATTTCCGACAGAAATTCGCTATTTTCTACATTTTTGCAATTTTCGTCAGAATTTTCATTTTTTACTGCATTTTCAAGTCCTAACCCTAAAACCCTGTCCATATCAAAAACAGCTGCAAGGGTATCCTGTGTTGCAGGTCCTTCCTTTAAAAGCCCCCAAACTTCAGCCAGCGCCCGCGGCGTATTCAAATCATCCTCGATAGCCCTATCAAACCCTTCTATATATCTGTTAATAATTTCTCTTTCATCTTCTCTTTGCGCCTCTGCGTTCTCTGCGAGAGATCTTATCTTATTAAGCAATGATTTTCTCGAATTTTTCGCTCCCTGCAGGCTTTCGAACGAAAACTGCAATTGACTTCTGTAATGCCCGCTTAAAAGGAAATAACGGTAATCAAGAGGATCAAAACCTTCATCTATAAGGCTTTGTAAGGTAAGGAAACCTCCTGCCGATTTTGACATTTTACCCTTATCCAAAACCAAAAATTCATTGTGAAGCCAGTATTTTACCCAGGGTTTTAGACCTGTGGCAGCCTCGCTTTGAGCGATTTCGTTGGTGTGATGAATCGGAATATGGTCGATGCCGCCTGCGTGAATATCAAACTGTTCACCAAGGTATTTTATGCTCATGGCAGAACATTCGATATGCCAGCCGGGATAACCCCTTCCCCAGGGACTATCCCAGGTAAGAGCCTGGTTTTCAAACTTGCTTTTTGTAAACCAAAGCACAAAATCGCCCGGGTTTCGCTTATTTTCGTCCTGTTCGATTCTGGCTCCGGCTTTTAAATCATCCAGTTTTAGAAGAGCTAAATCGCCGTAAGAAGGAAATTTTGATATATCAAAGTAAAGATTTCCGCCTGTAAGGTATGTAAAGCCGTTTTTTTCGATTCTTTCTATTAAAGTGATCATTTCGCTGATATGTTCTGTAGCTTTGCAAACTACAGTGGGGCGTGTGATATTCATTCTGTCAATGTCTTTAAAAAACGCCTCGGTATAAAAATCCGCTATTTCTAAAACGCTTTTTCCCCGTTCTTCGGCGCTTTTTACCATTTTATCTTCGCCGTCATCGTTATCGTTTGAAAGATGCCCCACGTCGGTTATATTCATAACATGGTTTACATCAAAACCGGCACGCCGCAGGGAACGAACCAATATATCGTGGTGTACATAAGCTCTTATATTACCAATGTGTGCGTAGTTGTATACTGTCGGTCCGCAGCCGTAAAAACCCACTTTTTGTTTCTGTAAGGGATTAAATTGCTGTTTTTCACGTCCAAGAGTATTGTAAAAAGTGAATACCATGTTTATAGGGTAGGTAAAAATAAGAGAAAAATCAAGTTGTAGTTATTTATTTTTATGAAAAACCATTATTTGCGGGATAATCGGCATCATCAAATGATGCTGCCGATTATTGAAAGAATTAATTACGCTTTTGGATCATTTCCGTATTTATTTGACTGTTTATCTCCTTCAAAGAACATGATTATAAGACCATAAACAGGGATCAAAACAAACCATCCGCATTTTCCGGTATCATGAGCGCGGCGAATAGAAACGCCAAGTGCAGGCAGGAATAAAACAGCGATAGCAATCATTGATATTGAAGTTAAACTTAAGTATGAAAAATTAATAAAACTTATGCCAGCTGCATAGATAATAGCTGCAAATGCTAAAATAAATGCGTTACAGATTCCCTGAATAACCAGAGGACCTAATGTAAAACACGCATAAAACAGCATAAAAAACCAAAATTCCTTACGTCTTGCTCTGCCTGTAAAACAGGTGAACTTTTTTTCAACAGCGCCGGCAAAATATTGCCATACGTTCCCTTCATTTGCTTCCATAACGAAATTCTCCTTAAAAGATTTAATTTCCCACATTTTAATTCTTTTTTTATCTTTTAACAAGGGTATTACAGGTATAACAGGAATTATTTTTGCACTAACTTAAATAATCAGAAAGCCTTCTGTAACATTGATTAATGATATGTTTCTGTTCGATATCGATTTTTTCCCCATGAACTGACGGTTCAAACTCATCAATTAGTGTTTCAAGGCTGGAAATACTTTCATTAAGGCTTGTATGGAAACCTCTTGAAACACGTAGCCAATAATTTCCAGTGCCATCCGTAAAAAGTCCTAAAAAACCAAGGTCTTTGTTATTTTTTTTCCATATAACAGGTTTTGCAAGATTATCAAGATGAATTAATAATGCAGACAAGTTTGTATGTGAGTTAAAATTATCTTTTTGGGACCATTTGCGGGAAAAAACACCGTCTATATCCAAAGTTGGAGCTAAAGATAAAATTAAATCAAGTTTTTCTCCGGCAAGAAGGTTAAATTGATTTTTTACAATTATTTTTCCTTTAATTCCTTTGTAATATACATCAGAAGAAATTTTTTCTTTGATTAATTTTAGTTTTTCCCACGGAAGAATAACTGTTTTCTTTCCTTTAACTGTGATTATTTCGAATATTTCACCGGAAATTTTTATATTATTGGTAAAATCTCTTTCTCTTTTATTATTTTTCTCTTTTATCTCTCTAAAAATCTCATTCTTCTTTTCATTTACCTCTCTCTTTCCTCTTTTTTCTTTTCTTTCCTCCGTGTCTCCGTGCCCCCGTGCGAAAAATTGCGGAGAATTCCCCAATCCAATTCGATGTAAAACTGTTTTTGACAGCGGAGAAACCGACATCGCGTACATTCTTGACGTGCGAACAACTTCTCCTGCGACAATAAACTGCGGATCAGTGCGAAACATTACAGATCCCGGATGAATTATTATTTTTTCGGCAGTTAAACTGCGATATGAGGTGTTTTTTCCTCTTGCCTCGCGTGTTTTTTCTTTTACGCAGACAAATTGTATCATTCCGCGTCCAATGCAGCATAAATAATCATTTATTTCGTTTTCAGACATTGATTGAGAGCGATAATGAACAGGAATCTTCATCGCAGCGAGAATTTCTTCCAATTGTGCTGTTACATTTACAATTTCTGCCATCGCGCGCTCGTCAAGATAGTTTTTTTCGCAGAATTTATATTTATTTGTTGAATCATTGTATGATTTAAAAAGTTTTAGATACGAAACAAAATCACCGTTATCATCACGAAAGCGATGATGAGCCTGTCTTGCATCTGTTTCTTCTCCCGGCGGCAGTATATATGGACTTTGTGTTGATAAAAATGCCGCAGCGATGATAGTTTCCCGTATTACATCGGGATATTTTAGTATTGCTTCTGCAATTATACGTGATTGACGAGGTGCAAGAGGAAATTCTGTCATTAATTTGCCGGTATTTGATAAACTTCGATCATTTTCAAGCGCATCAAGCAGTTTTAATGTTTCAATTCCGCCGATCAATCCTTCTTTTTCCGGCGCTGCAAGAAAATCGAAGTTTTCAAAATCAGTAATGCCAAGATCAGCCATTCGCAAAATTACTTCCGATAAATCTGTGCGGAAAATTTCTTCTGTGGTGTAAAGTGATCTATTTTCAAAATCTTTTCGTGAATAAAGCCTGTAACAAGTTCCTTCGCGCGTTCTTCCCGCTCTTCCTTTGCGTTGATTCGCTGATGCAATTGAAATCGGCGATTCAATCAGGCTTGATGTATATGTTCTTGGGTTATACCAGTTTAATTTTGCCAAACCGCAATCGATTACTGCTGTAATTCCATCGATTGTTACCGATGTTTCTGCGATATTTGTTGAAATAACTACTTTTGTTTTGCCTTTTGGAGCATTTTCAAAGACTTTTTCCTGTTCTTCCTTTCCTAATCTTCCATACAGAGGAACAAGATGTAAAAATTTTCCAACAGAACAAAATGTAAGCCGGTTCATGCAGTCTTTGATCATTTTTTCGCCTGAAAGAAATACTAAAATATCACCCTCTCGCTTTTCATTGATAAAACGAGTGATAATTGCCTCTATTTTCATCAAAATCGCTTCTTCTGTGCTTAAATTCGTGAAATTTTTACTGGGCGCACTGCTCAAGCTAAAGCTTTCGCGCATTTTATTATCTTGTTTTACTTTATTGTGCGCCACGCTGTGTTGATTTTTTTCATCCACACCGCTCCACGCGGTGCTTATATTAGCGTCATAAACTAATGTAACAGGAAAACGCTGTGCTTCTATCTTTACAATCGGGCAATTATTAAAATATTCCGAAAAAATTTCTGCGTTAATTGTCGCTGATGAGATTATTACTTTAAAATCACTTCGGCTTTCCAGCACTCTTTTTAATAATCCAAGAATAAAATCGATGTTTAAACTGCGTTCATGCGCTTCATCAACGACTAAAAGACTATATTTTGACAGCCAGGGATCAAGTTTCATCTCCTGAAGCAGAATTCCATCGGTCATTATTTTTATTTTTGTTTCATGATTGGTTTGATCTGCGAATCTCATCTTGTATCCGATGAGTCCTGGTATTGATGTTCCTTGCTGACGGGCGATAAATTCACTTACTGACACTGCTGCGATGCGTCTTGGCTGTGTAATTCCGATTATTCCGCTTGCTGCATATCCTGCTTCATATAAAATGACAGGAAGCTGTGTTGTTTTGCCAGAACCTGTCGGACTTTCAACAACAAGCGCTTGATTTTTTTTCAGCGCAGATAAAATTTTTTCTTGATTTTTGTAGACAGGAAGATCAAAATAGTTCATAATATTTATAATAATGACTTGATCAAAAAAATAAAAGATGCTATAGTTTCATTATGGAGGATGTTAATGGCTAAACAAAAAAATGTTTACTTCTTCGGCAACGGTAAAGCTGAAGGAGATGCAAAGATGAGATTAGTATTGGGCGGCAAAGGAGCCAATCTTGCAGAGATGACTAATCTGGGAATTCCGGTTCCGCCAGGTTTTACAATTTCTACAGATGTATGCGCTGCCTATTATGAAAATAAAAATAAGTATCCTGCGGGACTTAAAGAAGAAGTTGAAGCTGGACTTAAAAAACTTGAAGCTACAATGAAAAAGAAACTTGGCGATCCTAACGATCCTCTTTTAGTTTCTGTCCGTTCAGGTGCTGCTGCATCATTACCTGGTATGATGGATACAATCCTTAATCTTGGTATGAGTGATAAAGCAGTTGTCGGACTTTCCAATAAAACAAAAAATCCAAGATTTGCATGGGACGCTTACAGACGTTTCATTCAAATGTACGGCGATGTTGTAATGGGTGTTGACCACGATCATTTTGAAGAAGCCCTTTCATCCGCCAAAAAAAATAAAAATATTGAATTAGATACTGACCTTACTGCATCCGATCTTGAAAAACTTGTTGATGAATATAAAAAAATCGTAAAAAAACATTCAGGTAAAGACTTTCCGCAAAATCCAATGGATCAATTGTGGGGATCTATTAACGCAGTTTTCGGTTCATGGATGAATGAAAGAGCTGTTAAATACCGCCAGATCGAAAATATTAAAGGTCTTAAAGGTACTGCAGTTAACGTTCAATCGATGGTATATGGAAACTTCGGTGATGATTCGGGAACCGGCGTATGTTTCAGCCGCGATCCATCAACTGGTGTAAATGAATTCTACGGCGAATATTTGATGAACGCACAAGGTGAAGACGTTGTTGCAGGTATCAGAACACCGGAAAGAATTTCTACACTTGAAAAAAAGAATCCTGCCATCTATAAACAGTTAATCGGAATAAAAAACAGATTAGAAAAACATTTTAAAGACATGCAAGACATGGAATTCACTGTACAACAGGGAATTCTTTACATTCTGCAAACCAGAAACGGCAAACGCGCAGGTACTGCGGCAGTAAAATGCGCCATTGATATGGTAAATGAAGGTTTAATCGATAAAAATGCCGCAATTATGCGTGTAACACCCGGTCACCTTGATCAATTATTGCATCCAATGATCGATGTTAAAGCTCAAAAAGAAGCAAAAGTTCTTACAAAAGGATTAAACGCATCTCCGGGCGCTGCATCAGGAAGAATTGTTTACACAGCAAAAGAAGCAGAAAGCTGGCATGCAAGAGGCGAAAAAGTAATGATGGTGCGCAAAGAAACCAGCCCCGAAGATATCGGCGGAATGGTTGTAGCGCAGGGTATTCTTACATCAACAGGCGGCATGACATCTCACGCTGCTGTTGTTGCCCGCGGAATGGGAACTCCATGTATCGTTGGCGCAAAGAATGTTCTATTAATGGGTGATGGTACTGTAGATATCGGCGGAAAAACCTTTAAAGAAGGCGATTGGATTACAATCGACGGCTCTTCCGGCGAAGTATATGAAGGAAAAATGCCGCTTGTAGCTCCTGCTATTTCCAAAGAAATGGAAACCTTCCTTAAATGGTGCGATGATGTCAGAAAAGGCGCAGTTCGCGGAAGAATTAAAGGTTTTGATGTCAGAACTAACGCTGACCAGCCAGAAGATGCAAAACGCGCGTTCGATTTCGGCGCTCAGGGTATCGGTCTTTGCCGCACAGAACACATGTTCTTTGAAAAAGAAAAACTTGTTCATTTCCGCGCGATGATCCTGTCAGAAACGGAAGAAGAAAGAAAAGAACAATTAAAGAAGATTCTTCCATTACAACAGAAAGATTTCTTTGGTATTTTCAAAGCAATGGACGGCCGCCCTGTAACAATCAGGCTTTTAGACCCGCCGTTGCATGAATTTGTTCCCCATTCACAGGAAGAAGTTGCAGAACTTGCTTCTCACATAGGTATGGATGTAAACAAATTAAATACAAAGATAGGCACTCTTGTTGAAAGCAACCCGATGTTAGGTCATCGCGGCTGCCGTTTGGCAATTACATACCCCGAAATTTACGATATGCAGGTTGAAGCAATCGCTTTAGCCGCAGCGGAATGTGCAAAACAGAAAATACCGGTACACCCCGAAATTATGATTCCGCTTATTGTAACACCAAGAGAACTTAAATTCCTGCGCCCGAATGCAGAAAAAGTACTTGAAAGAGTATTTAAAGCAGCCGGCGTAAATGTACCTGTAACAATCGGTACTATGATAGAAGTTCCTAGAGCTGCAATCCGCGCCGGCACTGTTGCCGATTATGCGGATTTCTTCAGCTTTGGAACAAACGACCTTACACAAATGACATTCGGCTTCAGCCGCGACGACGTCGCATCATTCCTGCCCATTTATTTGGAAAAAGGCATTCTTGACGACGAACCGTTCCAGACAATCGACCAAAATGGAGTCGGCGGTCTTATAGAACACGCGATTGGAGAAGGACGAATGAAAAAACCGGATCTCAAAATTGGGATCTGCGGAGAACACGGCGGCGATCCTGCATCTATAGAATTCTGTTATAGAGCCGGATTTAGCTATGTATCATGTTCACCCTTCCGGGTTCCGTTAGCACGCCTTGCCGGAGCGCAGGCTGTTATCAAAAATACCGGAAAGAACATAAAGGGAGGGGACGCAGCGAAGCCTGGGAAACCCGCCACTGCCAAGGTGAAGGGCAGTAAAAAACCTTCTAAGGGGGATAAGAAGATGGCAGTAACATCTGCAAAGAAACCTGCGGCGAAAAAAGCCGTAAAGAAACCGGCGAAAAAGGCCGTAAAAAAACCGGCGAAAAAAGCTGTAAAAAAACCAGCGAAAAAAGCCGTAAAAAAACCAGCGAAAAAAGCCGTAAAAAAACCGGCAAAAAAAGCTGGAGCGAAGAAAGCTGGCGCTAAAAAAGCCGTAAAAAAACCGGCAGCAAAAAAGAAAGCAGCAAAAAAACCAGCCGCAAAGAAAGCAGCAAAAAAACCAGCCGCGAAAAAACCGGCAGTTAAAAAAGCTGCACCAGCCAGCCCTGTTATGTAATTTGGGGTTTTGGTACTTATAGAAAAATATTTTTTTATAAAGCCCGGCGTATGCCGGGTTTTTTTTATATTTTAAGAAACACAAACCTGTGGCTTAAAACCCGATTTTTTTAGTTTCCTTAGGTTTTTCAATAAGGTTGTTTAAAGCAATAATAATGTCATTTACACGTTTATCATTTGTTTCAATATAGAGCATGAGAAGTTTTCGCAATTCAGCAATTTGCTCACTTGTACCGCCTTGTGATAATACATATTGGCGCATCTTAATAAAAGCTACCATTATTTCGATATTTACACTTATAGCTTTTTTACTGTTTAAGACACTTGAAAGCATAAGAACACCATGTTCAGTAAAAACATAAGGGAAATAACGCCGCCCGCCTTTTTTTTCGTTTGAGGTGCCAATTTGGTACCTCAAAGAATAAAATTCCTCTTCTGATAATTGAAACATGAAGAAATTAGGAAAGCGCTCTATGTTTCTCTTTACAGCTCTATTTAACGCTTTTGTTTCAATTTCATAAAGCCTTGCTAAATCGCTGTCTAACATCACTTTATGACCTCGAATTTCGTAAATTAAGTTTTGAATAGGTATTGTATTAAGATCATCCATATTTGAACCTCCATAAACAGGGTTTCCCCGAAAAATAAAAGATACTTATATATGGCGCAAACTAGCTGTTTTGCATGACTGAAAATGAAAATATTTTAAATTTTTTCAATTCTTATATGAAAATCTGCGTAAATCTGCGGGCTTTCACATGGTGTCAGTCACTTTTTTGAATTATATTATAAAACTATCGCCAAAAGCTGCATTTTATTGTAGAATATTAATGAAATGGAAGAAATAAATAAATATAAACTGTTAATTGTTGATGATGAAAAGTTGAATCTTAAGGTTCTAACAAATATATTGAGCTCAGAATATTCTATTATAACAGCAACAAACGGCAGAAACGCAATCGAAAAGGCTAAAGCCTATTCACCGGATTTAATATTACTGGATATTCTCATGCCAGAAATGGATGGGTATCAAACATTGGCAGAAATTAAAAGCTGTAAGGAACTCCAAAAAACACCGGTTATATTTATTACGGGGCTTGATAGTGATGAACATGAAGAAAAAGGACTGGCTCTTGAAGCTGCTGATTACATAACGAAACCTTTCAGCAATTCGATTGTAAAATTAAGGGTACGTAATCAAATCCAATTAAAATCGGCAGTTGTAGCCGCAGAATCCGCAAACCGCAGTAAATCCGCCTTTTTGGCAAAAATGAGCCATGAGATTCGCACTCCATTAAATGCAATATTGGGAATTTCTGTTATTCAATTGCAAAACGAAACCCATACCAACGAAATTAAAGATTCATTTACAAGAATATTTAATTCAGGTGATTTACTGCTTGGCATAATCAATGACATTCTTGATATGTCCAAAATTGAAGCCGGAAAACTTGAATTACTTTGTGAAAAATATAATGTAGCGAGCATGATTAATGATGCCATTTTCCTAAATCTAATCAAATATGAAAATAAACCTATTGAATTTATACTTAATGTAGATGAAAAGATCCCTTCGATGCTTATAGGAGATGAAATCCGCATAAAACAAATATTGAATAACCTTTTATCCAATGCGTTTAAATATACATCTTCGGGCGAAGTTGAACTTTCTATTTCCTGTAAAGACGGTATATTAACCGATCATTCAGATGATAACAGCCATAATGATCCTGTAACTCTTATTATAAATGTCCGTGATACAGGTCAGGGAATGACAGAAGAACAGGTAAGTAAGTTATTTGACGAATATTCCCGTTTTAATCTGGAATCAAATAAAGATATCGAAGGTACAGGTTTGGGAATGAGTATTCTTCATAATCTAATCAACATGATGAACGGTGATATTCATGCAAAAAGCGAACCCGGTAAAGGATCTTTATTTACAGTTCGCCTTATACAGGGAAAAGACGGAGCTCCCGAATTGGGAAAAGAAGCGGCAGAAAAGCTGCATGAGTTCCGTTCAAATTATGATGAAAAAGCAAAAAAGACTCATATTGTGCGTGAACATATTCGTCCGGGAAAAGTATTAATAGTTGATGATGTAGATATTAATCTTTATGTAGCGAAAGAAATGCTTTTACCTTATGGATTGGAAATTGATCTTGCGTCCAGCGGTGCTGAGGCAATAGAAAGTATTAAAAAAGAAAAATACGATATTGTTTTTATGGATCATATAATGCCGTTAATGGATGGTATTGAAACTACAAAAGAAATCAGAAAATTGGGATACGATAAGCTGCCGATAATAGCGCTTACTGCAAATGCAGTATCAGGCGTTAAGGAAATGTTTTTAAATAATGGGTTTAACGGTTTTGTTTCCAAACCTATCGGTCTTCATGAACTGGATGAAGTTCTAAAAGAATGGATGCTGCCCGGTATCGTAAAAAATTAATAGGTTAATAAATGTACGAAAATTTTATTAATTGGAAAATATTAATTGGAATTATTATTTTAATAATTAATATAATTATAATTTTAATTGCCGCTTTTGTTTTAAGAAGAAAATTTATTGAAGCTGACAAATTGCGGAAAAATGCCGAAGCCGTCTCTGATACAAAATCAGATTTTCTTGCGATGATAAGCCGCGAAATAAGAACACCAATGAACAGTATTGTAGGTTTTTCCGAACTTGCGCTTGATAATGAAGTATCGCTTAAAAACAGGGATTATCTTAACAAAATAAAAATAAACGCGCAGTGGCTATTACAAATTATTAATGATATCCTTGATATTTCCATGGTTGAATCCGGCAGAATGAATATAGGAAATATTCCTTTTGATATGCATGAATTATTGTCCAACTGCCGTACTTTAATTATGCCAAAAGCCGCAGAAAAAGGGCTTTTTTTATATTTTTATGCTGAACCCGGTTTAGGAAAAACTCCGCTGGGCGATCCTGTAAGATTGCGTCAGGTTCTTGTAAATCTTTTATCCAATGCGGTTAAGTTTACGAATAACGGTATGGTTAAACTTCATGCTGTATTAAAAGAAATGAGCGATAATTCCATTACAATGACTTTTGAAATTAAAGATTCAGGCATCGGCATGACAAATGAACAGATAAATAATATTTTACAACCGATTATACAGACAGAAAAAGGAAAAAAACGCAAATCCGGCGGAACAGGGCTCGGACTTGCTATAACAAAAAAAATTATTGAATTGATGGGCGGCAGTCTTTCTATTGAAAGTACACTCGGTATTGGAAGCAAATTAAGTTTTGAACTGGTATTTGATACGATTAATTCAGATAATGAAGAATTGTTTGAAAAAAAATTGGTGTTTAACGATCTTGATAAACCTGTGTTTAAAGGAGAAATTCTTTTATGCGAAGACAATATTATGAATCAACAGGTTATCTTCGATCATCTGACCAGAGTAGGGTTTAAAGCCGTTATTGCTGATAATGGTAAAATAGGTTATGAAATGGTAAAAAGCCGGCTTGATAAAAACGAAAAGCAATTCGATCTTGTTTTTATGGATATTCATATGCCTGAAATGGACGGTCTTGAAGCGGCTTCTAAAATAACTGAATTAAATACAGGAGTACCAATTGTTGCCATGACTGCCAATATTATGTATAACGACAGGGAGATTTACAAAAAAAGCGGAATGTTTGACTGTGTCGGTAAACCCTTTACCAATCAGGAATTATGGCGTTGTCTTATGAAGTATTTTATTCCGCAAAATGTTTCAAATACCGGCATGGATAATAATCAAGGTATTGATAGTTTCTCTTCAAAATCGGATTGGGAAATTCAAAAAGAGCTTCAAGTTTTATTTATTGAGAATAATAGTCATATATATGATGAAATTACCGGAGCTTTGGAAACAGCAGATATTATTCTTGCTAAAAGACTAACTCATTCATTAAAAACCAATGCCGCTTATATTGGTAAAATAATTTTACAAAAGTCGGCTGCCGCTGTAGAAAATAGATTAGTTGACGGTAAAAATCAAGTAACCGAAGAGCAATTAAAAACATTAAAAACTGAGCTGGATATGGTTTTGAATGAATTTTCATCAAACATGCAATAATATAAAGGGTGGTATAAATACATTATGGATACTAAGAAAAATTCTATATTAATTGTTGATGACGAAAATGCGAATATTATGTTATTGACAAACATTCTTGAAAAGGATTATTTGATTTATACTGCAAAAAACGGAAATGAAGCAATCGCTAAAGCTAAAGAAGTTAAACCTGATCTTATATTACTGGATATTATTATGCCTGAAATGGACGGGTATGAAACTCTTGCAGAAATAAAAAAAACCGAAGGAAATCAAAATACTCCGATTATTTTTATTTCCGGTCTTGACAGCGACGAAGATGAAGAAAAGGGTTTATTGCTGGATGCTGCCGATTATATTACAAAACCTTTTAGCAGAATTGTTGTTAAATTAAGAGTGCGCAATCAAATGCAGATAGTAACTCAATTGCGGACAATTGAGCATTTGAGCATGATAGATCAGTTAACAAATCTGCCTAACCGCCGCAGTTTGGATGAACGTTTAAAAATAGAATGGAAGCTGGCAATAAGGGAACAGACTCCAATAAGTTTACTTATAATGGATTTGGATAAGTTTAAAAATATTAATGATGTATGCGGGCATTTACAAGGTGATATAATTTTGCAAAAAGTTGCCGAAATATTCAAAGATAGTTTAAAGCGTCCGGGGGACTTTGTTGCACGCTGGGGCGGAGAAGAATTTGTAACAATTTTGCCAAATACTTCATTAGACGGCGCGATGGAGATCGCAGAAAGAATTCGATTAAATGTAGAAAATACGCTAATGCCCAGTATTGATAGCTCAGAAATTAAAATCACGATAAGCATCGGTGTAAATTCTGTAATACCAACCCTCAACAATTTCATTAATTCGTTTCTTTCAAATGCAGATAAGGCGCTTTATGCTGCAAAGGATGCAGGCAGAAATAAAGTAGTCTGTCATAATTGAAATATATGATTTAATAAAATAAATTTAAATACTATAGAAATGTATGCCTGTTAATATTATTGGGGGTCCTGTCAGAGGTCAAAAATACCATGCATGCATGTCATTTTTACCTCTGACACCCCTCAAGTATTTCACTGGGCATACATTTCTATGTTGTATTTCTTAATAAAAAAAATAAGAGAAAAAGTATCTGACAGAAAATGTAATGCCGAATAATATATAATATGGCAGAAGCGCATAGACCCTGACGGTGTCTGTGGCTGCGCTCAAGGCAGTCATGTAAAATAATCCATCGATTTTAAAATTGAAATATTAAATATCTTGTAATAAACACTAAACCACAAAGTGAACGATGGACGAGCTTTAGTGTATTATTTCTATTTCTGCCATTCTAGCCGGCACGGGGATATGCGATTTTGCCTGAAAATAACTTAATTAAAACTGTTCGCTGTTTGCTCTTTTATGATACAATTATAGATAGAAAAATAAGTTTGCAGTAATTGAAAATATTAGGAGGTATTAAAATGCATGAAATTAAAATCGGTACATTAATAAGCGCGGGTAATGTAAAAAAGGTAATGCCCAAACTTGTAAAACACGAGTTTGAAACATTTTCCATTACATTTTGGGAAACCATAGGGGATTGCAATTTAGAAGAATTGGCAAATGATGTAAAAGAAATCTTAAAAGGTACAAATTGCGGAATTTCCAGTTTAGGCATTTACGGAAATCCTTTAATGGATTCACAAATGAATATTTCCACAAGATCCGGCTGGGAAAAATTGATTAATGCAGCACATCTTTTTGGCACGGATATTGTAGCCGGTTTTACAGGGCGTATTACAGGAAAATCCATAGAAGATTCCATTCCAAAGTTTAAAGAAGTTTTTACACCGCTTACAGTACTCGCTAAAGATAAAAACATAAGATTGGCTTTTGAAAATTGCGCAATGGACGGCAGCTGGAAAAGCGGCGATTGGAATATTGCCATTTCTCCAAAAGCCTGGGAAATGATGTTTGAAGCGGTTCCATTTGATAATTTGGGTTTGCAATGGGAACCTTGCCATCAAATGGTACAACTTATCGATCCTATACCGCAGTTACGCAAATGGGCAAAGAGAATATTCGCAGTCCATGGTAAGGATGCCACAATAGCCTGGGATATAATAGAAGAAAATGGAATAATCGGACATGAGCCGTTTGCCTGGCATCGCACCCCGGGTTTTGGCGACAGTGACTGGACTAATATTATTTCTATTTTAAGAATGTCTGGATTTAAAGGCAGCATCGAAATTGAAGGCTGGCATGACCCTGTATACAAAGACGATCTTGAATATGTCGGGCAGGTTCATGCCCTTAACTATCTAAAAAACTGCCGCGGAGGCGATTGGGTAGCTAATCTGGAGAGGTGACAGTCACTAAATTTCCCTAAAAAATCCGCCGATAATATAATTATGGTTAGAGGATGGTATACCGGAGCCAGCGGAATGAGGGCTCAGCAATGGCGGCTTGATGCTGTTGCAAACAATTTGGCGAACGTAAATACAGATGCTTATAAACGGGATGTGGCTTCTTTTAAGGCTTTTCCTGAATTACTTCTGCGCCGGACTGAGGATGATGGGGTTTATAAACACCCATTTGGTTCCGGGGATGCAGCTCCTATCATGGGTAGGATTGGAACCGGCGTTGAATTAAACGAATTATTTACAAATTTTACACAAGGCGCTCCCAAAGAAACAGAAAACGATTTTGACCTTATGCTTTACGGTCAAGGTTTTTTCGCAGTTGCTACCCCGTACGGTGAACGATATACCAGAAACGGTTCATTTATACTAGGAAAAGAAGGTTATCTTGTTACAAAGGAAGGATTCCCGGTTCTCGGTGAAAACGGCCCTATCAATATAAAAGCGAATAATTTTAAAATCGATCCTGAAGGCAGAGTATGGATTAATGCCGCTTATCAGGATGATCCTGATCTTATGGTAGGAAGAGAAGCAAATCTTTGGGAAGAACCTATCATTTTAGATACATTAAAAATTGTAGAATTTCAATTTGAAAGATATTTGGAAAAACAAGGTTCCAGCCTTTATCATGCAACTGATAAGTCAGGTCCTGCTTATATAATGATTGATGAGTTACGCCCGAAAGTTATACAGGGGTTTTTGGAAGCATCAAATGTTGATCCTGTAGTGGAAATGGTTCAAATGATCGAAGTAAACCGCGCTTATGAAGCAAATCAAAAAGTAATCCAGACAGAAGAAGCAATGCTGGGTACTTTAATAAATCAAGTTGCTAAATTTGGTTAAAATTAATTTATAGAGGTATATATGGTAAGAAGTTTATGGACCGGCGCTTCCGGCATGATTGGACAGCAGGCTAATATCGATACAATTTCGAATAATCTTGCGAATGTTAACACACATGGTTATAAAAGACAAAGAGCAGATTTTGAAGATCTTATTTATCAAACTGTAAGAACAGCGGGAACCCCCGCTACAGAAGATACTGTAGTACCTGTTGGAGTTCAAATGGGTCATGGCGTTAAACTTGCAGACACGCAAAGAATATTTTCGCAAGGCTCATTGCAGCAGACCGAAGTACCTACCGATGTTGCAATTGCCGGCGAAGGATTTTTCAGAATCCAAATGTACGACGGGTCTTTAGCTTATACACGTAACGGTAATTTTAAAGTTGATTCGGACGGACGCATGGTTACAAGTAATGGTTATTGGCTTATTCCCGATATTATTATGCCAGAATTATTTCTGCCTGACTCAATAAATATTACCGATTACGGCAGAGTTACTGTTAGAGTTCCGCAAAGTGATGATCCTGTTGATGTTGGCATGATTGAAATATACCGCTTTCCGAATCCTGTAGGTCTTACTGCGGTAGGTGAAAATTTATTTAAAACAACCCAGGCATCCGGTGATGCAATACCAGGCACACCCGGTTATGAAGGCATGGGATTGTTAAAACATAAATTCTTGGAAATGTCCAATGTCGCTGTTGTGCAGGAAATGGTTAATTTAATTATTGCACAGCGTGCCTATGAGTTTAATTCACGCACAATACAGACAAGCGATAATATGCTCGGTACTGCAACTACTTTAAAACGATAGTTAGGGAGTGATTATGGAAATTGCCGGTTTTGGAATGATTAACCCTGAAGATTATCGTCTCTCTTCATTATCAGCTACCCGCAATCAGAGTAATTTCGAACAACTACTGCGCAGAACATCAGCCGCAGAAAGTACTGTAAATACCCGCCCTGGTCAATCTGACATCGATAAAAATGATAAATTATACCAGCTCTGCCTTGAACTTGAAACTTTTTTAGTTAAAAATCTTTTAAATAGTATGAGAAGTACAGTTCAAAAATCAGGTCTTGTAGATGACAGTTTTGCAGGTCAAATGTATGAAGATATGCTCTATGAAGAATATGCAAAAGATTTTACAAGAGGTGCAAACTTTGGACTTGCAGAGCAGGCTTACAGGCAGCTAACAAGAAAAGAAACTCCGCTTTTTGATATAGAATAACGCAGACTCCTGTTTTGTTATCATTTATGTCTAGAAACTGTATATTTTTTCCGTTATATTGATATCATGTTCCGATATCGCCGGTTAATGGTCATAATTATTTTATTTATACTCGTTTCTGCCGTTTTTTCAAATGAGGAAATCAAAAGCGGCAGGGGTGATATTTGGTTTGGAGTTAATACCGATTTATCGTTTTACAGCACAATGGCTTTGGCTTATGGCGGAGGATTTACATTAGGATATGGTTCAGGTTCATCAATAGGTATAAGAGTTACATGGCTATTTAATCAGGAAAAAATTGATACGCTGGAATTATGTTTCATTTTACGGCTTTATTTAAGAGGAAGCGGTTTTTATTCAGGTCCTTATCTGCAATTATTGGGAGGACCAACGTTTTTTAACCGGGACGGTTTTACAATTCCATCACAAAAAGGTATTTTAAGCGCAGGGTTGGGGTTCGGCTGGCGTTTCCTTTATAACGATAGGTGGTTTGTTGAGCCGTCTATTCGTGCAGGGTATCCGTATATTTACGGTTTTAATGTTTCTGCCGGAGTAAGATTTTGATAAAAGATTGTCAAAGAATATCAAACCACAGAGGACACGGAGAAACACGGAGGTTTTTGTGCGAAATCACTATTTCCTCCGTGAAACTCCGTGTACTCCGTGGTCATTCTCTTGTTCTTGTTTTCTGTTGTTTATTTTTTGGCTCGTGTCAAAATCCTTGGATGGAAAATATTTGGGGATTAAAAACCATATCATTTAACAGTAATGGCGGAACTTCCATTCCCGATCAGAAATTAATGGATGGTGAAACCGTAAGACAACCGAATGACCCTGCAAAAGTAAATTCTGTTTTTATTGGCTGGTTTGATGTAAGTGACAATATATGGAACTTTAATACTGTTCCAGACAGAAACATGACCTTATACGCAAAATGGAGCGGCTTAGGTATTAATTTGAGCCATTCCAACCCTCATGTTTTTCCTTCTTATGAATATGGTTACGCTCTGCCTCCTCCGCCTGCTTTAACAGTTACCAATAGCGGCACTATGCCGACAGGTAATTTAACAGTAACATTGTCAGGTGCAAATGCAAGTGCATTTAATATAGGAGGAACAACTATTATACCGGATTTGGTTAATCCGGGTGATGATGCTTCATTTAATTTTAACTTTAATGGAGGTCTTGGTGTTGGAACATACACCGCATTAATAACAATAACAAACGGAAGTAATATTACTGCCTTTTTAAATTTAAGTTATACAGTAACAAGAAAACCTGTTGAAATTATTCAAGTTTCGCATACTAAAGTGTTTGACGGAAATACTTCTGCTTCTGCAGTTACAGTAACACCGGCTGGTATTAGCGGCATTATTTCCGGTGATGATGTTTCAGCAAATATTACAGCGGCTGTTTATACAAATGCGGCAATCGGAACAGCGACCATGAATATTACAGGCGCAGCTCTTACAGGAGCCGATGCTGCAAATTATATTTTAACATTGCCTGCGAATAATGTTACTGTAACAGGAGGCGGAATAACAGCACCGCAGAGTACCGGATTTACATTTTACCTTCCGGATTTGACTGTCACACCGCCGGGTGTTGATATACCATCAAATTTGATTCTTTCACGCGGAACACCGGGAGGAAATACGCTTAATTTTATAGTTAGTACTCCGGAAAATTATTCAAGTATTAGATGGTTTTTGGGCGGAGAAGAATTGACAGCAGAAGTATCAGGTACAAATGGAAATACGTTAACTTTAACAGTTACAGGTAATGCTCCTTTAAGACCGTATGACATAATCGGTACGCAGACAATTACAATAGAAATTACTACAATTCCGGCTGCAGGCAGCGTTTTTATAACCCGCAATATTAATTTTGAGGTAACCAATTAGGAGAGGATATATGTTTATAAGGAAATTCTTAATAGCTGTTTTAATTATTTTTTCGTTTTCTTTATTCGGAAACGAAGATGAAACCGAAATAACTGCGGTTTCCAATGAAAGAATTTCAATGCGGGTTGCTTTTAATAATAATGACGGCGCTTGTGCGTTTAGGGTGCTATTGAGTATTGCAGAAACAAGAGTCGGGCAAAATCTTACATTGGAACAATTAATAAAAGCCAGAGAAATGTATTACGGCAGCACTACAAACAGAAATTGGTGGGTAACTATACGCAGATCAGACGGACAGACTCAAGGGTCAAATAATGCATTGGAAGATGTAATAAATATTGGTTTGGAGTTACTCGAAAGCAGCGAAAGAGCGATTGTTATTTCGCGTGTTATGGCGTCTCCGGGCAGAAATAATATTCCAGCCGGTACACAGGCATCGTTTATCAGAGTAGGATCGATTTCTACTTCCAGTTATCATTTTTTGGAAGGGGATGAAAATATTAATATGATATATGATCCATTAGATTCTCTTGATTATTTTAAACATAGAATTATTCTTGGATTTGATGCAATCAGATTTTATACACCGGATTAAAGGAAGAACATGAAAAATATTTTTTTGGTTATATTTATATTTTCTCTGTCTTTTATAGGTTGTATTGATCCTTTCGAACTTTCAATTTTAAATGATTCGTCACCTGCCGGTTTTGGATATTTTAAGATGGATTTTAATGAAACAGGCGCGCGTAATATTGTTCCCGTCAATCCCGTTTTAAACGATGTTGCAGTATTTTCATTACGATTTGTAAACGCAGATTTTGATATTTCAGAAGATATTTTCAGCTCTGGCGCTGCTATAACTTTGCCTGTCGGCACATATAATACTTTTACTGTAACAGCTTACAAAGACGCCGGAAAAACACAGGCTTTTTTATATTACGAAATGCCTTCCGGAAATACTTTAACAATTTCTTCAGGGACAAATACTCATTCTGTTAATTTAATTCCATTTGCTCTTGACGGAACAGGAACCGGTTTTTTTACCTGGAATATAACACTGCCGCCGGGACTTACAGAAGCGTCAATAGCTATAGAACGTATAAATCCGACAGGGACTATCGATCAAACAATTAATTTTATAAATGCCGGCAATTATGTACAATTAAATAATGCAGCCAATCCGGTTCCTCTAACTTCCGGTTATTACCGTATAATCATTACGCTTAAAAGAGGCGAAAACTATCAGCCGTTAGTTCACAGAGAAGCTCTCCATATATACCGCGGTATGACAAGTCATTTTCAAAAAACATTTAATTTAAACGATTTTAACAATTGGCAGTATACGGTAACATTTTTATGCGAAAAAAATTCAAGTTATCAGTTTAATTCAAATGTTATATACGGAGAAATAACAGTTCCTCCGCTTCTTTCCGGCGCTCCTTCATTTATACCGGTAGCGGGATTGTACCTTAATGGAGTGCCTGAACATTACAGCTTTGAGAATTGGTATCATGGCAGTAGTTTGACACCTTTCGATTTTAATACACCCATAACGGGCAATATAACCCTGACTGCAAAATGGGATGTGCCCGGCAAAATAACTACAGTTGCAGATAACGATATTGATGCAGCAGTAAATTATGTTAATAACAGTGTTAATGCAGCTGCAGGTTCGTATATTTTACTTTTGGAAAGTATATCCGCTCATAATTATCAAACTGTTAATCAATCTGATTTCGACTTGACTATCAGAAGTATAGGTGATCCTTTAAATTATAATGCTTCTTTTGCATTATCAAACGGAAATCTAACCATTTGTAATAACTTTAGAGTTGCCGGTACTATACATGTCTATCCGGCTTCGAAATTATCGTTATCACAAAGCGGTTCTGCCGATAGTGTCTTTTTATATGCACAAAATGTGAGTACCAATTCAAATATAATAATAAATTCAGGCTGGACTGGTAACGGCAGTATTATTAGTTTATTAGGACAGGTTTCAGATAATTATGAAACGGTTGCCGGATACTGGGACGATAAACAAATACTGACAGGTGCAGGTGTTAATCCGGCGTCGATGGCAAAATTTACATTGGGCTCATTTGTTACCAGCCCTACAGAGTTAATAGCCACTACACACGAACTTGTATTTGACAGCGCAGCCAATTCCGCAATACTTGAAAGAAAATTATTTTCTGGCAGCGGCACTTCCAATGACCCATTCATTATTAGAACAGAGCCTCAGCTTCGGCAAATGGGTAGGGGGTCTGGAGATTATTCGACATGGAACGAGACAGCGCATTATAAACTGGCAAACGATATTACTTTAACGGCAGGTTGGTCACCTGTTTCTGCCCAGTTCAGCGGTTCATTAAACGGAGATGGAAAAACCATCGACCTGGGAAGTTTTAATAATCATAGTTTATCTGCCAATAATTTCGGAATTTTCGCTAACCTTTCGGGTACTGTAGAAAATCTTAGATTGGAAGGTAATATTACTTCTGCATTTACTACACCTTCTTCGCCGCAAAATATTGCTATTGGGACTGTAGCAGGAATTAATAACGGCACTATAAAAAATATTTTATCCAATGTAACCATTAATATTAATAATGGAAATCAAAATAATGTGCAATATATTGGCGGCATAACAGGAAGGAATTACGGAATTATAACAAACTGTTATAATATAGGTAATATAATGGGTAGATCGACAGGTATGAATCGTGTAGGCGGTATAACAGGAATTAATGAAGTTGGGGGTACTATTGATTTTTGCTGGAATAGTGCAGTTATAGAAGGCGGTGATTTAAGTACCAGGCAGATTGGAGGTATTGCAGGGCGGATTGAAGGCGGTTCTATTACAAACTGTGCGGTTATTAATTCTACAATAAGAACAGGTAACGATGCTGCTTCACATGAAATAGGCCGCATAGTTGGAAATACCGGCGGCGGGAATCTTAATTATAATTTTTCCGATAATGTATCATTTTCTAAACCTACTCTTGTAGTAACACCAGTTGTTTTAATTACCGGTAAAGACGGCGATAATTTCGTAAGTGCTGTTCAAGCTAACTGGGTTTCTAATCTTTTATGGACTATTAACCCATCCAAATCAACTGCTAGTCCAACATCTCCCTGGTGGTGGGATGTCAATCGGCTGCGATTGTGGTTTGAGTAGTTATGCGAAATATTTTATTTATTTTTCTATTTATACTTTTTTTATCCTCTTTGTTAATTGTATCTTGTCAAAATCCTTGGATGGAAGAAATTTGGGGATTAAAAACCATATCATTTAACAGTAACGGCGGTACTTCTATTCCCGATCAAAAATTAATGAATGGTGAAACCGTAAGAAAACCGAATGACCCTGCAAAAGTAAATTCTGTTTTTATTGGCTGGTTTGATGCAAATGACAATATCTGGAATTTTAATACTGTTCCAGACAGAAACATGACCTTATACGCAAAATGGAGCGGTTTAGGTATTACTTTGAGCCATGCAAACCCTCATGTTTTTGATACTTTAGAATATGGTTATGCTTTGCCTCCGCCGCTATCTTTAACTGTTACCAACAGCGGTACTATGCCGACAGGTGATTTAACAGTAACATTGACAGGAAACGTAAGTGCATTTAATGTAACTTCAACATTAATACCGAATTTGGTTAATCAGGGTGATGAATATTCATTTCCTTTTAATATAAATCAAAATCTTACGGCAGGAACATATACCGCAATAATTACCATTTCTAACGGAAGTAATATTACTGCCTATCTAAATTTAAGTTTTACTGTAGTACCGCAAGCTACAGTCTGGATTGATATTACAGGCGGTACTCAAAATATTCCTTTTGTTGATCTTAAATCTGCGCTGGATTCAATCAATACAGCAGGAACTTATACTGTCAGAATAGGCACTGATCAGCTTCTAACATCTTATACCCGCCAATTTCCTTCTGCCTCTGATATAACATTAAAATATAATGAAAATACGCCAATTTCTGTAATCCTTGATGGTACTGGAAGTCTTTTTACAATAAATAACGGTGTAACATTCAGGCTTGACAATAATGTCACCTTACAGGGTAATAATAGTTTTATTAATAATGCTGCATTGATACATGTAAACGGCGGTAATTTATATATGAACGATAATGCAGTAATTACTGATAATTTTAATCAAAGCGGCAGCGGCGGCGGTGTATATATTAATAGCGGAACATTTAATATGACGGGCGGTACTATGAGTAAGAATAGTGCATCCTTGAACGGCGGAGGCGTATATATAGCCGCTGCGGGTAATTTTGTAAAAACAGGCGGAATCATTTATGGTGAAGATGCCGTCGGCGGAAATGCAAATTTAGCAGCTAGCGGAAGTGCGGTTTATCATGCAAGCACTATTGCAAAAACAAGAACAAATACATCAGGTTCAGGGCATGGAATGAATTCCGAAAACGCCGGGGTTCCAGGCGGTTGGGATCCAATTCCTTTTGCGGGAACTATATCAATTACAGGATTACCTGAAGTTGGTCAAACTCTTACCGCCAATATTTCAGCTCTAATTGGAACCGGTACTTTTACCTACCAATGGCTGAGTAATGGTTCTCCCTTAGCGGGACAAACAAATAATACATATAATATTACTGCAGCAGCTCAAGGAGCAAATATTTCTGTAACTGTAGCAAGCACCCATCACTCTAATACTGTTACAAGCGGTTCTGTTACAGTTGCAATGCTGCCTGCAACATACACAGGTTTAACTATAACCAGACCTGTTATAAATCCCGGTACTGCCGAAACCGTCGCTAGCCAGACTTTTTACGGAAGCGGAGCAGCTTTTTCTGCAACTGTACAGGGAGATAACAATCCAATTCAAACAGTAACATGGAGTATTAGCGGAACGGATATAACTTCATCAATAAATAACGGTGTATTAACAGTTTCTGAAGCTGATCACGGAAAGCAGATAACCGTAACAGCTACTTCTACAGTAATTGACACAATATTTAATTCTGTAACGGTTATAATAGTTGATTGTCTGCCATCAAAATTTTTTGGTGCTTGGATAAATGAAACAGATGAATGGGAACCATATACAATAACAATTTCCAATAATAATTTACGCTGGGAAGATGAAGACGGTGATGGAGTAAATTATTCAAATCCAGGTTGGATACCTGGAAGAAATATGAATGGTATGTACAGCGACAGTTATTCAAATGGCTATTCTTTTACGGGTCATAGAACAATAATAGGATTTAACGAATATCTTTACGAAGATATACAATTAGGTTTTTTTGCATTGTCTTCAGACGGATTTTCGCTGTATTTAGGCATAAATTCTTGGACAGCTAATTTTCTCGAAGCTGGTAGTTTTAAACCTTATGCTCCTATATATTACAAATAACCTAAAAAGTGCAGTTTTCCCTGGTCTTTAGAAGAAAATCTTCTTATATTAGGTATAACCTTAATTGCCAGGAGGATTTACTTTGAATGAAATTAAACAAAAAATCACAAATCAAATTAAATATCACCTGTATCCTGTGCTTTTTCTTTTTATTGGGTTTATCGCAGGCTGCCTATTCACAGAGTTTTTCATCCTTGAACCAGGACCTAACGCAATTGGAAAACTTGATTTACGATACAATAACCAATACGCTAGAGCAACAGAAACTATTGGAAGACTTGAGGTTGAACTTGCACGACAGCGGGACATTAATAGCCGGTTACGAGACTATAATAACAGAGCAAGAAGCCTTACTGGAGAACTTACGGGAACAGCTGAACGAAATGTCCGAAATTTACAGGATGCAGTCAGCCTTATCGGTGAAATACGCTCAAAATTACAAATTTTGGCGGAATTTTACTCTGATAGCGGTTCCGATGACAGCAATAATTAGCGGCGGATTGGTGTGGATAATGATGAATTGACCCTTTTTCTGCCTGTTTGATATTGTAAAATAATACATAAATATGCTATTCTATGGTTAAAATTAAGGCGATAATATAGAATGAGTCCAAAATTTAAACGGCGTGAAATGGATAAAATTCGTTTTTCCATCGGCGCAAAGTTAATAACGATTATATCGTTTATTGTAATTCTTTCTCTCGGTTCCATAACTGCTTTGGTTTCCTGGATGGTGCGAAATGACCTGCAAACAGCAGCTGAAACGACTAACTTTGAAACAAACCATAGGTCGGCTGTAGAAGCGGAAATCACATTAATCAATATTCGTTCCAATTCCAGAATTCTTATTCAGGCAATAACGGCTCAAAGAGCATCGGTTCAGGAATCCGTTAATTTCTTCTTTGCGGAAAACCCGCATGCAGCCGCTGTTTTTTACATAGAATCAGGCAGAAGCGAACAATTACTGGTTAACCACAATTTCCTTTCTTCTCAGAATATTGATGAAGGAATGGTAGAGCTTTTTTTCCATGATCAAAGAGATGCATTAGCCCGGACTGTACGGGGAGAAACACTGCTTAAAAACGGAGCGCCTCATTTTTCAAAACCGTTACTGGCTTTATTTTTTCCGTGGCAGAATAACGGGGTTGGCGCGGTGCTTTTTTCATCGGAAAATTTAAATAACAATTTTGGTTATGGCGTAAATCAATCATATATGATCAATACCGACGGTGATGTTTTGGCTCATGCGGATTTTACATTTGTTAAAGACGGAACAAATATTAAGGATTATGAATTTGTCCGTTCTATTCTTGGCAGTTCTGATCAAAGAAAACAACAGCTGATGGAAACTGATTTCGGCTTTATGGAATTATCAGTTTATTCCATTAATAAAGGAATTATTAATTGGCTCTGGGTTAGAGTGGAAGCTCTGGTTCAATTGGCAATTGATAAAGTATCAGATGTTTTTTCTTTAAACGCATATAAAAAAGACGGAACAGTCCGTCAGTTTGTCGCATATACAAAATTAAATACAGCCGGTGTTGTTGTAATTACCAGTATTGAATACAATAAAGTTTTTGAAGGCATCGAAGCGACTACACGCCGCAATATTTATCTTACAATCGGTATTTTATGTATATCGATTGTTTTTGTTATAATTTTCTCTAAAACAATATCAGTTCCGCTAAGATCGCTTGCTGCTGCCGCAAGATACATTGAAGGCGGTATTTTCGATATTGATTTAAAATCAAAAGCCCGTGATGAAATTGGAGTTTTAACAAAGAGTTTCCAAAAGATGTGTTCTGCATTAAATGTTTTTGGAAGATTTACCAATAAGGATATTGCTGTAAAAGCAATGCGCGGTGAAATTAAACCCGGCGGTCTTCCAAAACACGGCACTGTTTTCTTTTCTGATATCAGGGACTTTACGGCTAAATCAGAAAACTTTACAAAGACATTCGGCGAGGATGCATCCGATAAAATCGTTCATTGGCTTAACAGTTACTTTACGCAAATGGTCGATTGTGTAGAAAAAACAAATGGTGTAGTAGATAAATTTATCGGCGATGCTGTTATGGCGCATTGGGGAACAGCTTTTTCTGCCGGAAGCCCGCGTATAGACGCATTCAATTGGGTTAAAGCTGCTTTAATGATGCGCAAATCACTTTATTATTTAAACAAAGCCAGAAAGCCCGGTGATCCTGCAAGCCCGATTATCCGAATTGGATGCGGTATTAATTCCGGCATTGTTACAGCAGGTCAGCTAGGCAGTGATATGCGTATGGAATATACAGTTATAGGAGACCCTGTAAACCTTGCATCCCGTATTGAAGCTCTTACAAAACCGCTTGGTGTAGATATTCTTATTTCCGAAGATACATGGAATCTGATCGGAGATAAATTTGTAACAGAAGAAATGCCTTCTGTTACCGTAAAAGGAAAAGAAAAACCCGTACGGATATTTGCCGTTATTAACTTTTACGGCGAACCAAAGGGACCGCAAAGCCTGGATGAAGTGCGTTCATTGCTTGGTATAGAACCTCCGAATCTGGAAATTGCCGATTTAGACAGTGATGAAATTAAGTATAAAATCGGTGAAGGCTGAAAGTAATCATGAAGAAAAAGACAATTAACAGGTTTAACAAAAGGTTTCAGCTTTTTGATTATTTAATTATTCTTATATTACTGTTAGTTGCCATAATATGTTTTGATATGTTCAGGCACGATCTTTATTTTACTTTTGATTTAAAAAATGTTACTTCTGTCGGTACTGTTGTTGTAAGAAAAAATATTGTTCAGCGGCGATTGGGGGATCGTGTTTTATGGGACAGACTTGCCCGCGAATCTCCTGTATATGTAAGGGATTTAATCCGTGTCGCTGACGCTTCTGCCGCTACATTGCAAATTGGCGGGAACAGCATAGACCTTGAAGAAAATACACTTGTACGAATTGTTCTTTCTCCTGACGGTGACGGCATTTTACTTGAAATGAGCTATGGAACGCTTTCTTTTTTCGCAGAGGATGGAGCGGAAAGAATCACATTGGATTTAAATGGACAGCAATTTAATCCGCAGCCTGGTGTTGTTTTTACTGCGACTGTATCGGAAAGCGAACCGCCTACCATTAACAGAGTCGATAATATCAACAGGGAAATTATTGGTCCCAGGCTTTTAAGCCCTGCGGCTAACAGTTTATTTACATACCAAAATGAATCTCCAATTTTAAATTTTCAATGGTCAAGGGTAGAAGAAGCTGTTTCCTATGTTGTTGAAATAAGTGATTCTCCCGATTTTTCAACTCTTCGCCTTCAAAGAGTAAGTAATGCTGCGTTTTTCTCTGATTCAACTCTGGAAGAGGGAATATGGTTCTGGCGTGTTACGCCGGTTTTATCTCCTGTTTTCACCGGCAATACGGTTCATTCGTCTACCGGGTTCTTTCGTGTAACACAAACTCCTGCAGAACAGGTTAGTCCTCAAGCGAGTTTATCGGAATGGCTTGTAACACAGGCTCCGTCAACAGAAGTACCATCGATTGTCCCGCAGGAGCTTGTTCCGGCATTCTATACTATAGAAGAAAGGCCTGTTGAACCTGAACCTCCTGTGCAGACAGCGATAATAACTCCTATACCGGTTCCAACACCGACTCCGCCGCCAACACCGGCTCCAACACCTAGACCGACTCCGACGCCAACACCTGCTCCGACACCACCTCCGGTTCCTGTTCCGCCGCCTGTCGCTTTACTGGATTCACCTGTAAACTTGAATCCGATAAGAAATTCAAACATAGGTGCAAATGAATTAAGATCAATGGAATCAATGGTTTTTAGATGGACAGAAGTTGAAGAAGCCAGTTCATATATATTTACTCTTTCACAACAGACAGAATCTGGCAGAAGAGAAATTATCCGTACAACAGTAGATGAAACAAGTTATGTATTAAATAATTTACAGCTTTTAGATAGAGGCGATTTTATTTGGCAGGTAGAAGCTGTTCAGATAAACAGAGGTAATGCAATTGAAAGACGCGGTGTAATAGCGGAAAGCGCATTTAACATTGACTTTCAATATCCGCAGCCTGTATATATAGAAGATACAGGAACTTTATATGGCAACTAATAATAAACAATTATTGAATAACCGCAAAAGTTTCTTTCGCTTTTGGTTTATTATTTTATTATTGATTGGATTGATGCCCTCTTATCTTTCCGCACAGACAGCCGGAAATTTTTTCAGAATGGAAGACGGCGAGCTGAAGGTATATCAGCGCTTTGTTTGGAGCGGCGGAGAAAATGCTTCACGTTACCAGGTTGTCTTTGAAAGATTAGTTGATGAAGATTATGTAACTCACTTTATTGAATTTACGGACTTGTTATATATCGAAATTTCTTTACCGCCGGGTGATTATCGTATTCAAGTAATTCCTTATGATATTTTAGGCAGACCCCATCATGGATCAGAATGGAGTTATGTCCAGATTCTTCCGTCACCGCAGCATGTATTTCCTGATTTGCTGCCAGAGCCTGATCCTGTGATTGAATTTGTTAGTGAACCTGAACCAATAACGCAGATTGAACCTGAATATCAGCCTGAAATGGAACCGGTAGTAGAACCTCAGCCTGAGACAGATACATGGTATGAACCTGAACTTGAAACCGAAACGTTATATGAACCTGAGCCGGAAATTGAACAACCTCAAGTTGAATTTGAACCGGAGCCGCAGTTTGAAA